>Ga0307512_10000207_pt1 | contig 81365 bp, 64 predicted proteins | sample 14_EM_MG_FD_200267 | JGI IMG/M metagenome (GOLD analysis project Ga0307512, IMG submission 200267) | Populus trichocarpa ectomycorrhiza microbial communities from riparian zone in the Pacific Northwest, United States - 14_EM | ecosystem: Host-associated > Plants > Roots > Unclassified | place... | reverse complement strand
ATTCGGTAGACTATTCGGTACACCAGGTGGTCATTTTCGATCTCCTTCGGGACCAATTCAGTAGCCATGTTGTAGTCGGTCGGTATCGCGTTCGGAACTGCTTCGGTAGTCATATTGTACTCGTTCGGCATGGATCAGGCTCATTTGACTTGTCATCCCTCTGCTGCATTTACCAGTCTACTGGACGTCCGTCGTATGCTAGGTGAACATATCGTCTTAGATCACCGAGTGGGCTCACTGGCTCTCTTTCGGTGTGATTGTCGATTCATCTGTAGGTGCTTGCCAGCATTGACTCCGTGCGCTTATCGTCATTCTCTGAGTCCGCTAGTCGATCTATCTGTAGGTGTGCTTGCCATCACTTGACTCGGTTGACTTATTGTCGTTCTCTTAGCCCACTAGTCGATTCATGCCCAGGTGCACTTGCTGCTGCTAGCCTTCTCAATTGGTGAATGGATCTTATGGTGCATCGTTCCTGCACTTCCGGGACGGAAATTGTTTGCAGTAGGGTTGTTTGAGATTCCGGTACGGTCATCCCCCTCTTTTGAAAGTCGTTGCTCCGCCGGCGACTAATCTCATATGGCTTCGTAGGGACCATCGAATTGCAGTCGTCAATTGTCATTGTAGTTGTGTAGCTCGGGATCGCCGAGTCTGAGTCGGGATCTTATTCGGGAGTATTCTCCGTAATGTGACTTCGAAACAGGTATGGCATTGTATTCCGTATTGTAATCTTCATTGTATTCGGCATTGTAATCGGCATTGTAATCTCTGCCGTACGGCACTTGATTTGGTCTCTTGAATAGTAGTCGGGATTGTACTCGGTACGGCAAGGCAGCCGGTACATATATCTGCATCTCGGCATTCAATTGCTAGTCTCGTAGATTGTCTTCGAAAGTATTTTAGATAGGGTAGAATTCCACATAAATTCGTGTATGTCGCCATATTCAAGAATTGATTGTCATCCGTCTCTGAGCAGTAATGCATCACGGGGATGTGCATATCGGCGCTGGTCAGTCCAATTCACATAGTCTCAACGATACCTTCTGCAGGACTGTCGTCTCTCGTATCTGGGGCAATATCTCGTGCTTGGGCTTTCCACTTGTAGTTAATAAGTCTTCGACATTCCTAAGTGTGGGCTTCGCTCTCAATTGCCATTTGTCTTCGGGGTTATCTCCGAACTGCTCCATCTATGTTAGCCAAAGAATCATGAAAGGATGAAAGCGGTGGAAGGGAATATCCAGGAGGCCTTGTCATTAACGGTTCGCCAACAAAGGAGCCAAGCCCCGCCGTCCAGTCACTCCCTTCAGGTCTCGGCGAGCTGGCAGCAGTCATTCAAGCGTCTGCTCGGAGCAGCTGTTCTGCCGCAACCACTGCTGCTGCTCTCTGCTCGTCGCGTCCCGCACTTGGGTCTGTAATACCTGGTGACTCCAGGGTGATGTCTTCCAAAGTCGCTCCCAGCAGTCCTATGCATTCCCCAGTCTGTCGGGCAAATGCTACGACGACTTCAATCCTAGTTAGAAGATCGTCGAATGTGGTTCCTCCAAGTGTCTGTATACCCGGACCGCGCCCCAGAAGCTGGTCATTGACATTATGGTTATCATTATCAGCTTGTGAGACCTTCGATGCCACTGCCATAGTCATCGGTGTCATTTCCTCCACTCCACTCGCGCTCGGTGATCGCAGGGAAGTCAATCGAGCCCAGTCGATGTCAAGATTTTGTGTGTGGAACCATGGTAAGCCACGTATTGAATCATATGCACTCATTGGCATGACTAGCACGTCTGATTTGTATACCGGTGCGAGAAAGTCAAAGTACTAGACTGTGATCCGCGTCTTCCGGTGTCCGTTGCATGGTGCATCACACCTCCGGTCATGGCGAGGGTGGTGATGAGTGCCGCCTGATGTGATATCCGGAGTCACTTGAAAGCATCGGTGTCATAAAGATGCTGGTTGCGCCGCAGTCAATAAGAGCCCGTACGCGTTGCATCTCGCCATTTCTGTCTGGTATTTGGACTTCGTGAACTATGTTTGCCGAATCCGGTGTTTCAGTGCCGCATAGATATTGATTTAACATTTTCGTCCAGAGTCGCCATTAGTGCCTGCGCCGCCAATAGTTTTTGCTTGCTGAGTGTCAAAGGATCGTTGGCGCTTGATTTGTCGATTGCCGCCTTGTCATTGATGTAATTGCAGTCGAAGATCATTCATATGGTAGGTGAACTTCGATTGTCCATGAAACTTGTGCTCTGAGGTCATCATAGTCATTGTAGTCCTTGTAGTCATAGTAGTCGTTGGCGGTCTGCGCGATTGTGTCGGTCTTTGACCATAAATGCACTTGACGCTGCGCAAGTTATCGCCGCTATAAGTTCGCTTCAATCGATGGTAAACTTCTTATCCTTGACGTCCTTCAATCGTAGGGTGTCATCTCCGTAAGTGTGAGTAGCCGTAGCTTGGCCGTAGAGTGCTTCTGCAACTGGGCATCTTCGAGGCTGCTAGAGCTGTAGGTGTACACGCAAACTGAGATAGATGCACTTCGCTCAATTGGAAGAAATGTAGTCGTGACTGTGCTGACTCGTAAATCGTCTGACTTCGCCTTGATTCTCGATATGGCCGCATTCAGGGGTAAGTTTACTCCGTCAATTGTAGGTGCTTGGACTGGTGATCGCGCTCAATTGACTCGTAGGAATGGTCTTGTACTCATCATCATCGTCTTCAATGTCGGTGCCGCGCCTTGTGTGCCAATTGGTCTCTGAGTTCGCTAGGTTTCCGCCGTGAATTGAGGCCTTCAGGGTTGCAATCGCGAGTTCTCCGCTGTCCGGTGGTCGATTGCAGCCATTGGAAGTAATTGATGTCGTCTTGAACTCATCTGGATCGATCGTATGCGATGTTTGTCAGTGAGACTGGGTGGTGTCCTGCAGTCAGGATAATAATCGTCTTCATTGCCGGTGACGCGCCTTGTGCGCCAATTGGTCTGTGGTCTCACTCCGCTGCCATCAGGGGCCCAAGTGAATGATGGAACGGTCAACGCTTTGTGCTTCGCAGTAATGATGCTTCAATATCTCATTTTGAAGGCGGTATTCTGAATTGTTGACTCCATTGTGTCGTGTGTCGGAAAAATGGGTAAAACTCGTCAACTCGTAATCACGTGAGCGAAACGTATCCGTTTACTGAAAAAGCGATAATAGTGTAAGGGCACGTATGCCTGCGTCCGGCCTCATAGGTATACGTATGGCAATTAGAGGAATACCGTTGCAAACGTGGATACGAATGATAGTAGATGTAGATGTATAGGTAAGATTATCGCTAGAGATCTAAGGCTCGTGGCGAGACGACTATATAGAATGGCCGTTACCCGGCCCTCGTCATGTGCCCCCGTTACACCATGCCACAAATGATTTTGAGATGGTCTCCCTTGGTAGATCAGGTACCAATTGCCAACTGCCGGCCGGAGAATTGACCAGGAGACCTGCCTTGGAGAGAGTCTCAACTGTCCAGTCGGAGGATTTAGAATGCCTCCCATGGTCGCCCATCTCGAGACCACGCCACATGTGCGGTTAAGGTGGTCTACCTTCGTAGTCCGGGTACCAAGTGCCAACATCCGGCCAGAAGAAAGAGTTCTGGCATGGAGAATTTGTCAACTCTCTGTTTGGAGAACTGAGTTGAAGGCTGGTGGAAACTGACATCTTCCAGTCGGAAGATGGACTACCACCTGGCGGTGAATAATTCTCATCGTTATTGTCGGAGGATTGAGCTAGTCACACATAGTCGTCCACAACTAGACCTTGCCATATGCAACTTCAATTCATTTCTCCCTGGGTGAAATGCTCAACCTTCCGGTCGGAGAATTTAGAAAGTTCGACATGGTCAACTATAACGGGACCATGTTATATATGACTTGATGGTGGTCCCCCATCATCATCGACATACCAAGAATCGACTTCCAGCTGGAGGATTGAGCCTGATTTAGCAGAAGTTCTGAACTTCCTATTTGGAGGACTGAGTTCAAAGCTGGCAGTAACTAGCATCTTCCAGCCGGAAGATTGAATACTACCTTCCTGGGAGAAATATTCAACTTCTGGTTGGAGAATTGAGCTCTACCTAGCTGAAGCTCAGTACATTCTAGTCGGCAAACTAAGTTTAAAGCTGGTAGAACCTATCATCTTCCGGCCGAAAGATCAAATATTACCTGCCTAGGGCAAATTTCCAACTTTCTGGTCAGAGAATATGAAATTATTCTTGGGAGAGATTGATCTTCCGGCGAGTGAATTGAGTTCCACCAAGCAGAAGGTTGGAACTTTCTATTTGGAAGAGTGAGTTCAAAGCTGGTAGATACTATCGTCTTCCAGCTGTAAGATTCAATAATATTTGACTGAGACATTCTCAACATCCAATTGGAGAATGCCATTCTTCTTGGGAAAGATTCAACTTCCAGCTGGAGAAGTGAGATCTCCATAGTAGAAGCTTGGAACTTTCCAGTTGGAAGACGGAGTTCAATTCTGCTAGAGAGGATCATATTCCGCGCAGAAGATTCAATAATATCGAGCCAGGAAGAAGTTCTCAACTTCCGGTCGGAGTATGCGATTCATTAAGGGATCATTTCAGCTTCCGGCCGGAGGATTAATTCAACGCTTGGATTGTATCCCACCTCCTGGTCAGGGGATGTAGTGAACATTTGAAAAGTTCCAACTTCCGGCCGGAGAATTGAGGTCAGCGGAGCAGAAGCTGTAAAACTTTCTAGCTGGAGGACTGAGTTCAACACTGAGAGAAACTATCATTTTCCGGCATAAAGATTAAATATTATATGCTTGGGAGAAATTCAGAACTTCCGGTCAGATCATGCAATTCTGTTTGGGATAATTTCAGCTGCTGGGCGGAGAATTGGGATGTACCTAGCAGACGCTCAAAACCTTCTAGTCGGAAGACTGAATTCAACACTATTAGCAACAAATATCCTCAGGCCGGATGATTAAATAATACCTGCTTGTGATGAATTCTCAGCTTCCGGTCAGAGAATGCAATTATTCTTGGGAAAGTTTCAACTTCCGGCCGGAGAATTGAGGTCTATCTGACAGACGCTTGGAACTTTCTAGTCGGATGACTGAGTTAAACACAGATAGCAACCATCATCCTCCGGCAGGAGGATCAAATACAACATACTGGGGAGAAATTGTCAACATCCAGTCGGAGAATACAATTCTTTGTGAGAAAGTTTCAATATCCGGCAGGAAGAGTAATTTTGGGCCTAGATGGACTGACAACATCTGGTCGGAGGGTGTGGTGCTCATATGACAATTCCAACTTCCAGCCAGAGAAGTGAGATTTACCTAGCAGAAGCTCGAAAGTGTCTTGTTGGAGGACTCACTTCAACGCTGGTAGAAAGTATCATCTTCCGGCCGGAACATTCAATACTACCTGGCTGTGTGAAAGTCTCAAACTCCGGTCGGTGAATGCAATTCTTGTTGCCAAAGATTCAACTTTTCAGGCGGAGAAGTGAAATCTATCTTGCAGAACCTGGAAGCTATCTACTCGAAAGGCTTAGTTCAACACTGCTGGAATCTAATATCTTCCGGCCGGAAGATTCCATGCCAAGTGCCTGGGAGAAATTCTCAACTTCCAGTCGGAGAATGCAGTGCCTCTTGGGAAAGATTCGACTTTCCTGCCGGAGAATTGTGATCTGCCAAGCAGACTCTGGGAGCTTTCTACTCGAACGACATAGTTCGATACTTGCAGAAACTACTATCTCCCGGCCAGAAGATTATATATTATCTGCCTTAGAGAAATTCTCATCTTCCGGTCGGAGAATGATTCAATTGTCTGGGAGGAATTTTCAAATTCTGGCCGGAGGATTCATAGACTCTCAACTTCTGTCGGGAGAGTGTATTTCCAGTGTGAAATGTTCCAACTTTCTGGTTGGAAGTGTAGCCTTAGCTTCAACCCAGCGACTGAAAATCTGGCTATAATCTTCAATACCAAAACTCGACTGCAATCTTTCTTTTTCCTCGCGATTTTAGTTCATACTATTCTGTAGAGACAGATTTTGACTCCTACCCAATGTCCCCAATTCCCCATGGTCCAGGTTTCTGATGGCAGCCATGATTGGGCAGTAATAGTTTTTCTAATAGTTTGAATATATCCACTCTTCCAACAACATCTGAATACTCGCAGAATGCCACCTTGAACAGTGGTTCTGGGACTATAACTAACAGTATACATCTTGCGTTAGTAGCAGGAGATCACAAACATTCTCTGCTTCTGCCTCATTGGGTAGGGTGTGTTGTTCACCGGGTTGAGGCACCAAAATTGAACGATGGCAATGCCCAGAATGTATACAAATCATCAGGAAATGTACTTAATGCAACCTACTTTGAGATACCGGACCTTGCTCACTGTGCCTTGCTGTAGTCACCCATTGTTCTCAGCATAATTCATTTCACTGCACCCAGTTCCCAGGGCTAAAACCCACCTTGAAACCTAATTCTCTCCAAAGTGTTCTTGATATGCATAACAACTGTCTGAGAGGTAACATCTCCCTGTGCAAGTTTCAACATGTCGCCACAGTTAACTTCAACCAAATCACTCTGTTCGCCAGAAATATGCAGTTGCGCTGAAACTCTTCCCACCATCTGATATGGATAGCTATGATGTAGATAATCTCCAGACGCGGACTGCAATGCGTTAGTCATTCCATTATGCACAACACATACCCTCGCTGTCTGAAACAAATACCTTTTAGACAACCCGAGTCTTAACAGTGTCATAAAAGGTAACAACTTTTGAAAGTGCTGGGCCTAGCTGTGATAGATGCTTCTTTAGCAATTCCAAATACTCAGAATTCCCTCGTAGGTGATGGAGCAGGTTTAGCATTGAATGGTCACCACCGAACTGAAGTATACCGATCATTCTGGCTGTTCTGTTCTCAGTCCTCCGGGCGCAGTCCCCATGAAAAATAAAGTATTAGTAGAAGCCACTTTGGATTTCGGAACACTGTGCTCTGGACTTCAGTCCAACTCAATCAATGCGTTGTACTCTTACCAGTTAATAATGCAATACAGATTGTATATTGTGCCATACAGGATCCTACCTGCAGTATCACGATTCCTACCTCGCAAACAATGTTTACAGCAGTGCAGGTGTTGACTAGTCCGGACTGGTCCACTCCAGTCGGGTCGAGGTCCAGTACAAGTAATTGTTGTACTGGACTCGGACCGTTCCAAAATTCTGGCCGATTGGTACGGGCTTGGTCCGGACCATTCCACTTGGGGCAGATCAGTGAATGTCTCTGGGAGTCAGTAAAACACTAAACCACCAAATAGAGTCATAAATGGAGACTCAAATGCGCAGAATCATACATGCTGTGCTGACATGGCGGAACTAGAAGGCACTGAGCCCATCATCAACATTCCGCCGTGCCTCTCACAGCATCCAAACGGAGTTCGTGAGAAAGAGCAGTTCTGGCTTGGGGGAGCATAGGAAGAGGTTGAGTGGAAATGATAGGGTACCTGGCCATGAAGAACCACACAAATTGCGTGGGTCAATGAAAACACTGGAAGAGGTCGTGGGAACCAGGAGCTGGGAAAGATAGAGTGTGTATTTCATTGTATGATAAGATGAGATGATGTCTATCAACCCCAGAATCTCCCAAATATATACGCCGCATCACTCAGTCCATCTCCATTATCCTTGTATCTCTGTACACCCCCCCACCGGCTTCCGCCTGGCAAACTGAGTGGCGGTGGTGGTGATGCGAAACAGATTTTCCTGCCACAATGCAGACTCATACTTACAGACTCAGACACCCAGACTCATACACACAGACTGATACTCAGAGATACCTACTTCAGTTTTTGCTTGGCCACTTCTATTTTCAATTGTGGCCTTTCATTGGCTTCCATTGAGTGATGTGGAAATCATGTAAAGTCGGAGAATGAGGGACCAATTTTAGGAATTATATAACTAGCTTCAATTGATCAGAAGTATCTTCCGTGGACTGGTCTAGACCAAGCCCGTCCAGTCCAAGACTGCCAGTCTGTGGTCCGGTCCGGTCTTACTCTCCTCTGGGCCTCGACCGGACCGAGCCCTACCCCAGAGAGGGATCATTGGGACTGGTGGAATCATTGCTCGAAAGTGAGTTGCACTGTAGATTGCTCTCCCGCGATAATAGTATTTTGCGCTATTTACTCCTTGTGATCTCACTTTACGCTCCTGCCATACCTCCCAGACTGTGTCCAACCAAAATAATGGGCCGATCCTAGTAATATTGAATAATCACCGACCCAACTCCAGAAGATCAGAAAGAATATATGCTTACATTAAAGATGGCATTTTCCAAATATTCAATACACTTAGAAGAGTAATTGGGCAATCTAACCTTGCTATTTCTTTTCCCCAGCATACGAGTGTCATAGCAATAGGTAATCACTCTCAGACTTGGTACAGTATTTGGCAACAGGTCATTTAGGCACTTCCGAGATGACTGGCAACTGATCCAAGATCCGTATACAGAACCTGTGAGCCCAGTCACGGCAATCACACTGCTTTGATTAATACCTAGATATAGGTATAATGACATGTGCAACATAGTCTGCCTCAATAGCCTCGCCAGGATTATTCAATAGTGTTAGTCCATAAAAATGACTGTCAATCTCCAGCTCAATATTCTCATCCTCTCTTTCCCTCCGGTAAGTAATGTTTCGCTCCAGAATCTTGAAGTAATCTGTGTAGACATCCATGTTGAGCAATGTTACTTGGGCATAGCGATTACACAACAGGAAATGATCCAGCCAAGGAATTGGGTCCTTGAGACTCAGATCAAGCGATATAAGGGTGTTCCAAAGTGTTTCTTTGGTCCAATCTTGCAGAATGCAGGATATCTGGAAACATTTAGAGTTCAAACGCGGACTAATGGTTTGTGGCAAAGCAGTTTCGGACAGGTCTGTGGTATGAGAAGGGCTAGCTGAAGCGGCATTTGCAGGTTGATTTGTTCACGTTCTTTGTTGGGAGTCGCTCTGCAGTAGAGGTTGTTTACGCTTTTTGGTGGTCGAGGCCATTTCTCTCAGTAATAATAAGGGCTAGGGTTCGCGCTGTGCAGAACACCTTCTTGATGCAAGAAGACTACCTTCATCTTAGCAGTGAAACTGTGTTCACGGTACTTATATGAATGATAAACCTGTAAACGACTGGGTGAACGTTGCTGTTTCACTTCATGCCATCACACATCGTCAAGAATACTAAGAATGTAGTACATAGACCCGCATACCACTCCGCCCCTGGCTATATGGCAGTACAGGGGCAATCATAATATATGAAACACTGCAGGGCGCAACTGTTGATCTTCAAGACAGGTGCAAGTTTGAAAATGGGATAGTGTATGGGAACAGATAATAATTATAGTATCTTTTGACGGGGAACCGAATAGCGGACCAAAGTGGTGTAAACTTTTATCTTTAGGCGTAATTCGGGTGGCGACCTGGGTGATTTACTCTTGAAGGGTCGGCGACCATTAAACAGTATTCATTGCGAGTAGATAGGAATGCGCCTGGAGGTACAGTCGATTGGGACAGCATTTGTGACATTGCCGAGAGGCTGAAACACTCGACCAAGTGGAAGCAATTGTAGGGTGGGCTCTTGAATAATAATTCTATACATCAGGTACCACGTAGGGCCGAGTACTTCATGGTTACAAATAACAAACCACTGACCCCGCCAAGGAAAACCAACATTTCGTTTGCTGGACTGGCAAGTAGTGCAACCATTGGCTCCAAAGAAGACACATCACAGTTAGTGCTCTTCCCAAAGTAGGAAGACATAGAGTTAAGAAATGTAGTGACCACGCATGAGACCTGTTCATAGAAATTCCGCTCTGCACACTTTTGCCAGTGACACAACGATTGGCAGCTATGATGATTGATAACCAGGTTCCAGACAAAGGTAGAAATCTTACATTTGTAGGGCCTTATGACTTGGCGAGATCGATAGCACGTTAAGATTTGAGGCTGTAGACCAGTCCAGGTGGTAATGGTAGTTCTCTCGTTCGCATATTTAAAGCTTAGCTGCCAGGCTCGCCCGGCTGCAAATTCATTTTTGCAGTACACGTATCAGATACAACTTCTGGCTACAGAATTGCCATCTACCTAGCCTCAGCACGGAACATTGTAGTCGGATGAAGGAGTTCAATGCTGATAGAAACTATTATCATCCGGCCAGAGGATTATATAGTATCTGTTTCGAAGAAGGTCTCAACTTCCGGTCTCAGAATGCCATTATTTGTGTGGACGTTTCAACCATATGCGTTCAGAGAATGCAATTCTTCTATGGAAGGTTCCAACATCTGGCTGGCGAATTGAGAGCTTACCTTGCAGAAGTTACAAACTTTCTAGGCGGATGATTGAGAACAACATCGGTACCAAAGATCACCTTCTGGCCCAAAGATTAAATTTTATATTTGTCGCAGAAATTCTCAACTTCTGTTCAGAGAATTGAGATCAACTGAGTGGAAGCTGGAAACTTGTTCGACAGACAACTGAGTTCAACGCAGTAAGAACATATCATCGTCCGGCCAGAAGATTCAATACTACCTGCCTAGGTGAAATTCAGTCTCAACGTCCGGCCAGAGGAATCATAGACTCTTAACTTTCTGCCCTGTGGATGTATTGCTCATTCGCAAATTTCCAACTGCTGGCCAGAGAATTGAAATGGATCTAGCAGAAGCTCAAGACTTTCTAGTCATGATGACTGAGTTCAACGCTGGTAACAACTATGGTCTTCTAGATGGACATTTAAATATTACCTGCTTACGAAAAATTCAAAACTTCTGGTCGGAGAATGCAATTCTTCTCTGGGAGGTTTAAACTTCCAGCTGGCCAATTGGAATCGACCTTGCATCAGCTCAGAACTGCATATTCGGACAGCTGTATTCAACACTGGAAAAAACTATCATTATCTGGGCAAAAGATGATATTACGATCTGCCTGGGAGATATTCTAAACTGCCGGTCAGGGAGTGCAATTCTTCTTAGGACAGTTTCAACTTCCAGCAGGAGAATTAAAATCTACCTACCGTCAGCTGGGAACATTCTAGTTGGAAGATTGAGTTCAATGCCAGTAGTAACTAATATCTTCTGGCCAGAAAAATATAGTACAAGCTGCCTGGGAGTAATTATCAACTTCTGGCTGCAGGATTAATTTTGGGCTGAGATAGACTCACAACTTTCTGGTTAGAGGATGTTGTTCTCAATTGCTAAGTTCTAACTTCCAGCCGGAGAATTATGATCTACCTTGCAGAAGATCAATACTGTCTACTGGGAGTACTGAGTTCAATGCTGGTAGATACTATCAACTTCCGGTTGGAAGATTCAATACTACCTGCCTTGCAGATATTCTCAACTCCCAGTCAGAGAATTCAGTTCTACTCAGGAAAGATTCTACTCTCAGCTGGAGAATTGAAATCCACCCAGTAGATACTGGGAACTTTTCCCTTGTAAGACTCAGTTCAACACTGGTAGAAAGTATGATCTCCCGGCCAGAAGATTCAATACCAATCTGCGTCCGAGACATTCTCAACTTCCGGTCAGACAATGCAATTCATTTAGGCAAATTTTCCCCTTCTGGCTGGAGACTTGAAATCATCTTCCTCATGGAGTCTGGGATCTTTCTACTCTGAAGACTGAGTTCAACGCTGGTAGAAACCATTATCTTCAAGCGGGAAGATTCAAGACTTTCTGTCTGGGAGAAATTGTCAACTTCCGGTTGGAGAATTCAATATTTTGTGGAAATTTTTCAACTTCCGGCCGGAGGATTCATAGACTCCCAACTTCTGGTTGGAGGATATTGTTCTCATTTATTTGAGAAGTTCCAACTTCCTGTCGGAAGTGTAGCCTTAACCTCAGCCCAGCGACTGAAAATCTGGCTATAATGAGGTCGACCGGATGGTCACCGAAGCGGACTGGGAAACACGATTACTGAGTCAAGCACCATCTACGAGTAGAAGGCAACTACCGGCGGCTACCGACTACACGATATATTCTACAGAGCATGTGGATGCACTGCACAGAGCTTGGACAGCGCAAGCGCGCTTGTGCTTGGTAAGTATAACCATCTTAGAGAAGCTTACATGTTAAATGTCGACGAATGAGACGTGACTACAGGCACTTGATTTATACGATTGATGATCACCGATGGCTACGAACGATGCCAGCAGCGGATGCTCCCAGTGATGCCTAGTCATGAGCGAAAGCTCTACCACTGTGACGATTCCGACAAGACCTACGCCGAGATACGAGCTACGGGAATGATCGTCAATGGAACTTGGGCTAAGAAGTCGAGATATGGAGACGAGGTCAATTTGGATGTTTTCTACTGCCTGTTTCTCTCTTCTTCTCTTCTTTGGATCTCGGCCCGGTACAAATGGCGTCGGCACGGGTTTTTATCACCTGCCACTGGAGGTGGAGTTTCCCTGTATGCCGGATCAGCCGAAATGTCACCCTGAGCGGTACTGATCCGTTGTGGGACTTATGTGGTCATACAATTGCGTACGTGGACCGGTTGTTTGATTGCTTCCTTTCCGTTTCTTTCCTTTCCGATTCTAGACGGGGTTATGCAGCCCAGGAGGTCTGCACCTAAAGAGGTGGATCACGTAATGGCATGGCTGCGTCCAGAGCCGGGTAATCCCCGTTATATATAGTCGGCTCGCCACGAGCCTTACATCTTTAGCGATAATCTTACTTACACATCTACACATATAATCACTCGGATCCTCGTGTGCAACCATATCCTCCCAATACCATCTCAAGCGGTACACGGCCGTACGTGCCGGTATTCGCGTTTACATGGCAGCACACAAATGTCACCCGCAATCACTCGATGACTTCCAATTGCGCAGTTACATCTTGACTTTTCACTCAATCTTTGGACCAAGCCTGGACTGGACTAGACTAAAGTTGGACTACTAGTCCACAGTCCAGTCTAGTACAAAAGCCAAGGCCAGCTCATTCCGGACCGTGGACTTCACAGGATCAAAGCGCGGTATAGTACTACACCTACCCACTACTCCACTGCTCTATATATCCATATATACTTGACTCCAAGCTTCCAAGCGCACCCAATTCCAAGTGCACTCGAATCCATTCTCTCAAAAGCTCTCTACTCTAAACTCCTGTAGACAGTCAACTCATACCCATTACAAAAATATAACTTGCCATTACCCTTGCTAACTTTTGCAACTGTAGGCAAATTTCGGAGCTTGTATGAACGAAAATGCTCGCCTCAATAAGCTCTGTTTTAATCGTGTTGACCCTGTGTCTTTTGATGATGGTTGAATTTCAGAATGTTGGTGGTTGGTTGACTTTTGACTGTTATTGAGTTATGACCCTCGTGCGCCTTATTGGCTTGCATACATTGAGCTAACAAACCCGTTGTAAGACGCCTTCCAAAAGGTTGCGTTATATGTTAGAAAGTGAATATCCGAGCTGACTCCCGTCCCCAAACTCCTGCCCCAAACTCCTGCCTCAAACTCCCAGCCCTATACTCTCATTCCGAAATCCTCAACTCCAATATCCCCACAAAAATTTCGTTACGCCAAAACCTCCATCCTCTGGCCCAAACTCCCGACCCTACCCTCATACCCTGCTTTCTTGATTGCTCTCCTTTTCAAAGGTCAATTAGTAAAGCTATGCGTAGAATTGCCAGTAAGTCAATATCGAACTCACAAGTTAAATTCCCATATGGATATACGCAGCCCAAATGGAAGGGTCACCGATATTGCTTGGTGGGTTGTCTTCGGTCTCAATCAGGCGTGCATTCCGACCTTCCCTAGCTGTGGCAGTTCGATCTCGACCGCCGCGGAGATTCATCACCGCATTGTGTAGTCCGAGTGATACCGATGCATCGCTCATACCGGCCTTGATCATTGTATTGTAAACATCCTTGGCTGCGTCCACGCAATGCTTATCCGATACCTCCCACAACGACCCGATGACATGCCGGAAACCTGCAAGTTGACAAGCACTCATCAAGTGGATACCCTCGTCAAGCAATTCAATGTCTCGATTGTCGCCTGTCGAGCATGCTGAAAGGTATGCGAGAAGCGGTGGGTTTTCGTACAACTTCATAGCAACCAAGTGTTGCACAGTTAATGGATGCGTCTGCCAATCTTTCAAAAGCAAGGTGCTCATCGATGGATCGGAATGATGTGATTGGCCGTGGCCCGCGAAATGAAAGATAGAGCAACCGTCCAGGGCAGCTAAGACCGCCTCCTTTCGAGGCTCACGCAGTGTTACTCTTGGGATAGACGCAGGAAGAAGACTGTTGAGCTCTATCGTCTCTTTTTCAGCGAATGCAAGGTTGGTAACCCCCGGTGTCGTGCCCATTGAAACAAGCACAGTTTTATCGGCAGCTTGTCCTTGATGTCTACGTACTTCGTTTCGACGCCCATATAGGAGAGCTTTGATAGATGGGCTGTACGAAGACACTACTCGATCAAGAACTGTCCGGGAGCCGGCTTTGCGATGGTATCCAGCGGCATGGATTGGAAAGACACAGAGTATACCGGTCGGAATCCAACATATATGAGGCCATTCCCCTGTTGCCACACACTCTCTGAATCCCAGTCGTTCCAGAACGGGACAAGCAACGACACCCCAGAGCCAGTCCAATAGATCAAACATCTGGTGCCTCGTAAAGCTGTGACTCTTCAAAAGAGCCGCTTTTTCAACAAGATCTGGTAAGAATAAGTTGGAGAGATTCAACACTGTAATGTCGTTGTGTTGAATCAGGATTGCGTCGCAGCGAAACGAAGAACAGTTGATAACTACTATAGGTTGCTGTTGAGTAGCTGCCATCTTAAGTTCATTGGCGGTCGGCGGCAGTAGAAACCTATGGAAGTTCGGTAACTCTCTAATTTGATCTATTGTCTTATCCAGCTCTAAGCTTGTCGTATGCCGGCTGGAAGTTTGTGGGGCTTTAGGATCTGTATGTGCCAATGAAAAGCTATTTGATGAATCTAGCTCATCACGAAGCTGTTCAAAAATTTTCGCTATTTCTGGATAGTGTTTTCTCAGGTCGGTAAGATCGGTTCTGGTCTCAATTTGAAGGTTGGCTATAACTCCTCGGCCTAGTTCCAAAAGCTGTATAGCATCAACCGCTGATTTTCCAGCTTGAAGAGCTGCAGCAGCAGCACGAGTAGCCACACCCGTAAACATCTTTACTACATATTGTTGATCCTTTTGGCCCAGCGACCGTGAACTGACTCGAGAGAGAAGACTCACGGCTATCTTAGTGATTTCGCTGACGTCAGCCCAATTTTGATCTTCTTCTAGGAGGGAAGTTGCTCGTAAAGCTGCAATAATACGACTACTTGGGGTTGCAGATTGAAGTCCAATAGCCTCTCTAAAAGCTTCAATCGCCTTCTCACGATCATCGGAAGTTTGCAGGTGGTTGTATCTCAATATATGCCTGTTGCCTAGATTGTTCAACAGGCTAGCACGCTCGGGGTGGTCGTGTGCAGTTGCGGCTAACGCCTCCTTGGTCCGCAAGATTGATTGCTGTAGGTGGTCGGTGTCCCCTGTCCGCTTGAATCTTGAGGTATACATCCAGCCCAGGTTGCTCAAGGAGAGAGCTCGGTTTGGGTGATCCTGGGGGAATGCCGCCACAGCCTCTTTGCACTGCAAGATTGCTCGCTCAAGGTCATCGAAGTTTCCTTTCCGCTCGAACCTCCATGAGAGCGCTTGACTCAGGTTATTCAACCGATTAGCTCGATCGGGATGGCTGTGGGGAGTTGCAGTCAGCGCCTCCTCGATCCGCTTAATCGCTTGCTGAAGGTCATCGAAGTCTCCTGTCCGCTGAAATCTCACGCCGAGCATGCCGCCAAGATTGTTCATGCCGACAAGTCGTTGAGGGTGGTGCAGAGGCAATGTGGCTACAGCCTCCTCGGACACAACAATTGCCCGCTGCAGGTCGTCGAAGTCTTCTGTCCGCTCGAATCTCCACTGGAGCAGGAGGCCCAGGTTGAGCATGGTCGCAGCTCTATCGGAGTGGTCGTGGGGTGTTGCAGTGATTGCCTTCTCGGTCCACAAGATTGACTGCTGGAGATGATCCAAGTCCCCTGTCCGCTTGAATCTTAATCCGTGAATGCCGCCTAAGTTGTTCATGGTGGATGATTGGTCAGGGTGGCCCAGGGGAGATGCAGCCACTGCCTCCTCAATCCGCAAGATTGCCTGCTCCAAGTCATTGAAACATCCAGTCCGCTTGAATCTCTCGCAGAGCAAGGCGCCAAGGTTGTTCATGCTGACAAGTCGTGTAGGGTGATCTAGGGGTAATGTGGCTACAGCCTCCTCATACTGCAAGATTGCCTGCTGTAGATCCCCCAAATCTCCTGTCCGCTCGAACCTCAAACTGAGCATGTTGCTCAAGTTTCCTAAACTGCTAAAGCGATTGAGGTCATTCAGTGGAGTTGCAGCCACCCCCAGTTCCTGAAACATGATGGCCTTCTGAATGTCATCCAGATTCCCAGTACGCTTATATCTCATTACGGTCATGTTACTGAGGTTTGTGAAACAGTCTGCTTGGATACTATGACCTTGTGGGGCAGTCGCTAACACGTTTTCGGACAGAAGGATTGCATTGTCGAGGTAAGCAGGATCATCAGTTATCTGAGTTGCGAGGTCGGAAATTGTAGTGGAAATAGACTCAAGCAAAGCTAGAGGAGACGCTTCAAATATTGTTTCAAATCTCTCGATTGTTTTGCGCATGCTGAGGATGATGTTCGGGGATACCGGGATATTGTCTAGACCCATACGAATGTCCCTCACTCGTTTTGCAGCATCGCGAAGGTCCTCCAGTTCTCCTATCAGCTCATACCTGGAAAGCAGACAGGTAATAAAATTATTCACACAAACTAATTGTTCATTATTTCGCGGGGTTGCAACTGCCGCCTGCTCAGCCCATGTGAGAGCTGATTGGAGGTCATCAAGCTTTTTTGTTTGCTGATATCTTTGTTCGAATAGGACACTCAAGTTATTGCAATAGTCGGTAGGTATGCGGAGGTCGTTAGGCACTTCGGTGAGAACTTCTTCGGCAATGATGATCGCAGTATTGAGATAATCGATATCATCGCTGGCTTGAGAAAGGAGATCGGAAATCGTTGCGGATAGTAAATCAAGCGAAGCCTGAGGAGATGTTTCGTATACCGCTTTTAACCGTACCATGCTCGCCTGGACGTTGTCCAACATGTTGGGAGATTGCGGGAGATTATTTATTGTCATATTCATCTGGTCCCCTTGCTTCTCGGCTTCGCGCAAGTCCTCTAGTTCACCTGTCTGCTCATACCTGGTAACTAAATAGCCAATAAGGTTATTCAGACAATGTAATTGGTCCATGCTTTGCGGGGTCACTGCCGCTCCTTGTTCTGCCCACGTGATCGCAGCTTGAAGATCATCTAGGTCCTTTGTCTGCTGATACCGTCCGTCGTATAGGACACTCAAATTTTTCCAGACGTCCGCCGGGACGCGCAGGTCGCTGGGTGCATCCGCAAGAAGATCTTCAGCGAAATCAATAGAGTTATTGTGGGTTTCGATATCCCCACTGGGTTGAGAAACGAGGTCAGCAAACTTCGCCGACATGTAACGGCCGAAAGAATCATCGGATGGCGCAGAAGCTAGATGCTGGTCGTCTAGAGGATCCCTAGCAGAGGCCATTGAATGATCTTGCATGAAGTCAGCACTGGTATACTAACTCCCCCGTCGTATATAGCCTTATGGGAAGTATACAAATAGTGTATATAGAACGATAAATTGAGCTTGCACAGTGTCGGTTAGAGAACTAGGAAGTTGGAGATCTGCATTTACAAGTAGTGAATGATATCCGAATTGCTTTATATTCGGACCTTGCGATCCTGTATCCCTGTATCTGCGCCTCAACTTGGGAGGTCATTTATCATAGCCACACGAGGCTTAGAGTTGCGCCTGCACCTCTACAGCTAATCATCTGTCATGAATTCAATGATTGAAATCTAGGTTTGTTTGTACTGCATAATCTGTTTACTATTTGGCCAAATAATCTGCAATCGAGCTGATTGTTAGCGTCACACAGAGCATGCTCCCAGTCCTAAGCCACATTCCATGCTGCAGATGGCCGCAATGACGACAGACAACGTACGTCCGCTGTAGATAAAAATACCGCAACCAAGCACCATAACCTTGTACCGCCTGAGATCAACACATACTGCGTACATTAAACCGCGGCGAAAAAGATGACCCCGTCTTTATCATCACGCACTGCGTATAGCTTACCTATAACAAGGCGTGGTGGCGGCGTTGCCGCCGATAGGATGTGAACCGAGCCGAGCTCTAGAGTTAATATGAAGATTTGATTAGCACACTTGAGTGGTCAACAAAGAAATTCACAAATCTTAAGTAAAGAAGTAGAAAGGATTGGAGCACGTTTGCTCATCGCTCCGTTTGCTCGACCGCTGCGCGGCCTCACAACCTACGGCGACTCGCACATGTGCGCATTATTCTGGTATTATTCGGACCCTCTTTTACCTTTCACCTCTAGCTGTTATTTTGCAGCTATCTCCTCCATTCTCCCTCATGGCAACAAAACGTCACGTGGCAATGAGAACACAATGGTGTTGCGGATGGCGCCACAGAAACTGACGCACTGCCACATGCGAAATAATTCCCACCAATGAGAATGCTTCGAGACGTGTATATGTGTACGGTGGCAAAGAAATTTATCCAGTCGGAGATAGGAGAATGGCGAGTTTGTGAGCACCGAGGTGTGGGACTTGAAGTTCAGGCCAACACTTTCACACGGGCTTAAGCAAGTGGGCTTGTTTGGACTTTTGTCTTTTGGCTGCGCCATTGTTTCACTCGTAGTTGTCATCAACGCTGTTGAGCGCACATCATCGATGCCAGCAGCTTGACAGTCTTGTGTTACCCACCAAGTATTTTTATCCTATCGTTGGTAACCACGACAACCCAGCTGCACAAAACATGTCAAAAGCTGTGGGCTATGTTCTTGCAAAGAGCCACCGTTAGCCGGTTCAAATCATGTTACTAGTACGAGGTTTAGAAAGGTCTGTCGGAGTTCAGTGCCCATACACAATCCTCACTCTTGCCACCCGTCACTTCGCCACTCTCCACTCGCCATTCCGATTGCCAGTACGAGCTTAACAATGTATATATAGTAGAGATCGTGATCCTTGGAGAATAGACAGCACGTTTCAAGTAACTTATATCTTGGTAATAATGTGTTAGTATCCTTCTTGTAAATTTCGGCATTTTTGTAGAGGTAGCTTAGGAGTAGTTCAGCAGATTAAGAGGTCCTACGAGATATAGAGACCTAATTGATACTCCCAGCATCGACCTCGACGCGTCAACGCGACGTAAAGAGACGAAACGACAATCAAGCCATTCGACACAATGCGAGAATCGAAGTGATGGTGGGGTCGATGTGCTCAAGTGGTCAGATCGACCGCCCGGTAATCAATAGATTCATAACCAGTCAGGCCGGTCGCCTCTGAGATAGACGCCCTTAGCATAGACCAGGCCAGTCAATGCTTGAAAAGGCTAGGCATCTATTGATATCTGTAGATATCTATCTGGGCATAGACATCCGCAGATACCTACAGATGTCTGGGACTTTATGAGGCAAGTGGTAGAAAACTGCAGATACCTGGAGTGTAGAGTGCATATGGTAGTTATCCACAATTATCTACCAAGTATCTATGAAGAAAGAGTAAAAATACAACAGTATATAAACCCCAAGATTTCCATGTTGAGTGGCAACGAATCTTCAACAACCTTCATTCGATATGAATGCCAAGGCAGATGATTTCAGATCTAAAGAGTACACCCGCTACCGCCATCGAGTAGAACTAAAGGATATCGAAGACGAGACAGATATCCCACGATAGCGACAATACACAGCAACACTGGGGCACATGCTGGCTTTTTGTACAACTACTCTGGAGAATATACTAACGAATGTGTTAATGGCAGATAATCCAAAATTAAAGGAGAAGAACTACTGATTGACCTCGAAACTTCTGACTGCGTGGCGGGTAACTTAGTAACTTACTCTCAAACGGTGTCCGAAGCCTTCACTAATTACAACTCACTACGGCCGAGGCGGCAACAATCTAGTCCCGAACTGAGACCGAGACTCTGCGGCAACGGCTTACCGAGGCCGAGGCTACGACAGATTAATTAGCTCAGGTACTCGCCGGAAAATGGTAAACCTAACAGGCAGCATTGACCTTCCCCATCGATCCAAAACAGCTCCCGACCTTCGAAGTAGAACAAGATATACAGCCGATCGACTTTATCACTAACCTGCGAAGGCAGTTAGAGACACATTGCCACAACACCCACTAACCCTGAAATACCAACGCCATCAGTATCAATGACCACCGGCCGCCTGATGAGAACAATGACTTTGCACAAGAAGAGGTTGAATTGTCTAAAGAACAGAAAGATATACGAGAAAATATAAGCCTTTATATACAAGAGGTAGAGAGTGGCCGAGCCACAGTTCGTGAATGAGTCTGATTAGTCGAACATTAGAAATCACTCTCCAGTGCATTCTAGTATCTTCGATAATATTAGCAACCACTCTCCAGTCCTTTCAAGTAGCTGCGATGGCGTTTCAGTACCTTGTAAGCCATTCCAGCAGCTTGTGGGCCTTTCGGGCTAAATCCTAAGTCAACACCGCTCTTAGCGCATTGAGGTCGAGCTGCCGTATTAAAATCCTACGCTGTAAAAAAGCCAGTGTATGCAGGCTTTCAGTTATCTGAGGCCGCCTACAGATTACAGATCTGGCCTTGCTAGACCTCGATTTTGAGGCCTGCCTTGGCGACAGCCTGTCCAGGCCGCTTGGGAACACTGTTTGCATGTTCACGGTAGATCTCTTTGTTGACAAATGCTAGGCTTTTGCCTAAGAGCATTGATGGCAACATGTAATTGCTTGGCTGTTACGTGGGTTGCATTCCTACTATAGTATTTTAGACATTGTGTCCTTTAGTTTCTCCTTTTCTCTTCTTTCCTTAGAACTTAGACGATTGACGAGTCCTCCACGCCCACTGCAATACGCGCGTGTCAAAACTCTCTGGAGATACATGCAAGCAAATCGAATTTTGTTGCACCTTTAGATTATGAACTGGTACTAACCATCTGGTAAGTCTCGCACATTCTGCACTGATCACAGATATACTCGAATACTGGGACACACGATGTCCACATACTCTATCAACATCACCGAGTTGTCTAATAATATTCCCGAACGACCTTGACCTTCTCACCACCACCATCCGCATCGAAAGCACTTCCTACCAGCATCAGTACGTATAGAAAGCTCCCACCGCAATTAGTTCGGGTGGAAAGTGATTTCTTAGAGTGCTGGCGACCCTAGGAAAGTACTTGTATTTGTACTACAACTGGTCTCTATTATATGCGTGCAAATGGCATAAGATGATGTCACAAACTGTGCTCGTTACTGTATGGTCTGTAAGGAGGTCCCAGACACCGAGTCACCGAATAGACTCAATACGTACACTCATGCACGATTGCTCACTCGCCACTCCGAACGCCACTCCTGTTACAAATGTACATGAGCCGGAGCCCTAGGGTTTGTGACTGCTCTTTTAGACTTTGCACTCTACTCTTTTCTTCCCTGCTATCTTGGATCTTTAGACCTGTACACAGTCATCGCACCATAGAATACACGCACACGGTTCTCCCCAACTTCCATATCGTAACAACTCCTGTTACGATACGGAAGGGGAGAACCGTGTGCGTTGACTATGGTATAGAGAAGAGAGAAGGAGAAAGACTCAAAATTATACAGGAGGCATCCCCGCCTGCACCCCTTGTATCAGATCTGTAACATGTCTCCGGTTCATGTAACAACTACAACATCTCCCGGCCTCCATTTAAAAAGCCTACGCCGCAAAAAGCCTGGTGGCGGGCCGGGCCGTCACAATCGCCCACAGATCAGGCCTTGGCTACAGCCAGCTCCGGCTTCAGCTTCATGTAGGCCGGCCGTGCCTAGCCGCTTAGGGACACTGCATAAACGTCGACTCTTACTAGTTTTGTAACGTATAATTCGAGAATTTTCTGTCCGATCTTTCACCCTCACGTCGAGTCCATAAGAAACAGGGCGTTGGTCAGTGTTGTCACACGTTGTCAGGTATATCTCGTCCAAAAAGCTATATAGGGAGACGAAAGTGACAGTGAAAGAAGTGGTGGGGATGTAACGACAGCTGGGCTATAACCTATGACTTTTGATACGGATATAGATGCTTGATTGGTTGATTGCATGATTTAGGATTTCGCCCTCAACCGTGGATATATCTGTGAGAGCTCGCGCCACGCCCACAGCTCTCATAAAGTCTGTGTATGCAACTTTGCGTATGATATAATTCCCGTTCTTGTACAGTTTCCATGCAACTTTCATAATGCCGAACCAATAATCCACCTCCAAAAAAACCTACCCCTCTGTAATATAAGCCCCTTTACTCCGCGCCGCATTCTCTAGCACCATCGCCACTTCCCGAAACCCATTGTCTCTCGCCAAATCCATCGGCAACTTCCCATTCCTCGTCTTCAACACTGGATTCGCCCCATACTCCAACAGCAACATCACCACCTCCATCAGCCCATACTTCGCCGCTTTATGCACCGGCGTTACACCATTTCTATCCCAACAATCCGGATCCATACCATACTCCAGCAATGTCCGTATGCCCTCTTCATTAACCTCCAGTGCCATTCCATCTTCTGTATCCCTCATTGAAAGCATCAGCGGCGTATCCCCATTCCCATCCTCACACCATGGCCGATGGCCATACTCCAACAGTAACTTCAAAAGTTCGGTATCAAATGTCTTTGCAGCAAAATGTATTGTGCTCTCCTGCAATCCAATGGGACTATATATTTCAGCCATCGCCCCGGCTTTCAAGAGAATCTCAACAATATCTTTCCATCCTCCCCAAACCGCCCATGATAACGCCTTCCGCCCGGTGTCGCTGCAAGGCCCATTATAATCTGCGCCGTGATCGAGAAGCAGAGAAACAATGTCGGTGTGTCCGTATCTGCAGGCGGCCTGTATGGCGGTGTGGCCATCACTCCAGCATTCTACGTCTATGCCTGGTTGATCGAGGAAGAAGCGGACAAGGTCAATATTTCCCCGCTGGGCAGCCTCCACAAGGATTGAGATTTCGCCACGAAGCGCACGATATCTTCCCTCTGGCAGCACGGGGGGTTTGAAGATTGTACCGTTTGATGGAACTCCGTGAGAATGGACTAGGGACTTTACGAGCCGGTTCCACCCACGGCGGGTTCCGATGTAGGCGAGGTTACAGTATTTAAGGTGGAGAAGGAAGGAGGCGGAGCATGTGAAGGTGGTGGTGGAGGTGATGTAGGAGTGCCAGTTGAGTATGTCATTTATGCGGTAGTCTAGGATGTTAGCAGAATGATGGGAGATAAGATGGGAGAGTATGGGGGATATGGTGGCATGTAGGCGACGATTGACTAGGGAAAGTGCTTTGATGTCGCACGGGTCATGGATGTTATCGACGAGTTCGTGTAAGAGGTCGGTTGGGAGATCAGAGAGTGACATAGTTGGACTGCTTGTTCAGGGGAGCGTCTACTATATTTATAAGCCATTGTCGATAAACCCCTGACGCCTATATGCTGGTTACATATGTATTGCTGCGCAGGGGCACAACCGCGGGTTGCATTAGTCTTTGAGCCCCTCAACCAGAGGAGCATCGTTAAGCCCGCGTAAATGAATCCATGCCAAGAAACAGGGGTTGCTGTTAATTTGCGTGTATGTAACATCAATAAGACACTGCAGTGACCAGTATATACCTCACTACTTAGAATAGTTTTTTCTACGCCAATGTAAATTTTGGATGGGCTTTACACTACGTAATTGAGAACAGATTTTCCATATCTCCAGAAACCCTCCTCCCCTAATACTTGATAGTGAGAATTTGAAAACATAAAATAACTTTCATTGTGCAATGCGGCATGTCGCCCACATTCCCAGTAATTTTCGCATTTGATTGACTACCACAACGCGCGTAACATCCCTAAATTTCACCAGCCTCTTAGCTACTACCGCCACCTTAAAACACCGATCGCGTATATACTAGCAACACCATCTGTGCCTCTATATAAGAGCTAATCAAGCTGGGATTTACGGTACCATCATATATTGTGTCGCCATTGTCCCATCAATATTTAAATGCGGCTCTCCCCTATCCCGAATCCTTATCCCAACCCAACCCAACCCATCGATTCTCTCACCATCGACCATGCCTCCCCCGTCCTGCTGCGATACCCGACCCCATTCCTGCCCCGGCTTCCCGCCCAACTGTCAATGCCCATCCCGTCACGCTGTCTACCAAGTCCAACTCAACCGCCGCAGCAGCCCATGGAACACATCCAACACCACCATCTCGCCTATTTCCTCTTCCAGGCCAATACCAAAATCAACCGCGGAGAGCAGCGGGAATATTGGAAAGATCGTGGGGCCGTCAGTTGCAGGTGCGGTGCTGGCAACATTGATGGTTTGTGCCGGCCTGTTTTGGTACTATCGCCGGCGGAAGTGGAGCAGGGAGGAGTTTGCGATGCGGACGGTAGTGGGCGGCATTATTGATGAGGAAGGGTAGGGAGGGGGGAAAGAGGTGGATTAAGATCGGGCACATGCAATTAGTACGAAACCTACAGCTCATGAGCCCACAAGTACACAGCATAAGCATTCCTATCACTTGAAAATACTAGTTTTTGAACGATGCTAGTGTTTACTACCTAGTTGCAGCAATACGTCCCATCCATGGTAGAATATATCAAAAGTTGTTAGCGTAACCGCATGAAAACTATCTCATCTGACCTACTTTCTGAGGTATCAATAATCTCTTGTCTATGCTTTGCCTCGTGGCACTATTGCCCAGGCACAGCCCGGATATGAAACCCATTCACAGCAAATACGGCCTGCAAATCAAAGGGCAGCATCATACCTGATAAGCCGGGACATCAGATGCCGATTCTATAGCCATACGTCAAACGAATGTTCTAGTATAATCAACCTAAAGATTTAACAGCTGTCACTGGATATTCTCATACTTACCACTGCTCGATATCCGCAAACTCGGGTAAATGCGCAGTTCTGAGGTTCATGGCTTTCTGTAATGTTAAACCTCTCGAATTAAGATGGTTTGATCTCACCCATGAAGTCGGAGGTTCAAAGAGTGGATTAAATGTTTCGTGGACATCTTAAATCACGGTAGAGATAAGTGAAGGACAGTTTCAGTCTCATTACGTGCATGGGAATCACATCTTTATTGGACATTGTGAGCCAGGCATAAGACACCAGCGCGAAGTTGATTGAGCAGGTTCGGAGTCACCGTGATAACACTAAGTCGTACGCTTGTAGGTTTGTTTTAAGCACGGTGGCTTTTCGCTTGCGACATACTCGCCACAGTCTGGGAGTGGGGTACACGTCGCCAGGGTTCTAAGACTACACTCACGATAATTCGGCAACCCACGGGAAAGGTAAGCGAGCACAAAGAGTTTCCCAAATGGGTCAGTGAGCGAGTACTATACATAAATACAGTACGTTACTCCCTTTGGACTCCGCTTTCCATTGACTTCCCCATTTCATTCCAGGCCTGCTAATGACCCCTCGCGGAATGCGTACAGCAAGACTCTTCTCCGTTTTGCACGCTGTGATGGACTATTACGCCGTTGTCTACGCTGAGTACTCTAGCTCTCACCGCACGACCTATAACCCACTACTATTTTAGGTTAACCTGACAAACCTTGCTGATGTTCAGGTTTGGTTGAATACTAAAGTCACTTGCAATCTCCCGGGCCTGACATAAGCACTGAGTATATTTATTTAGGAATGTAACAAGAGGGAGTGTTGCATCAAATAGATGACCACGAGTCATTCACCATTTCAACCTGTCCGACCTCTTGCGTCGTCTCTCCACCGTTGTCCATTCCTCCTCTCCATTGTCTCCACAGCGCTCATCTCCTGACTGTTCGTCTACTCCTTGTCCGATAAGTTACATGTAGATGAGGTAGAGTATAACGCGAAAACAGCGTTCCTGGCCGCCATTCACTATCGTCGGCAGATATCGAACATTTAAATGTCCTATGAGATAAGAGATGAGTGAGCTAATGGTAATGGATAGAATTTGCAGTACATATTGTAGGTAAATCTGAAGTTTGGTATGATTCGTCTCGTTTTACTACATGTTGAATTTCATTGTCAATGGATATCTGCCAGAGACTGTCGGGAACGACCTGGAACGGCAACGTGGCATCCTCGGCCATCCCATCCGTCCGTTCCGACGGACGGCCTAGTTTCTGTTTTACCCTCAGACATACGCCGTGTCGCTGTCCCATCCCTGCGCTCAGTGATCCCGGACAGACGGGACGGTTGAGAGCACTTGACGGTTGGAGTAGTAACTTCGATAGGGGCTATCAGCGAGCTTGGCACGTTAATGTACATTCATTTTGACACGGCACCGACATCTCACAACTAACTCAATTGACGACGATATTGGTAGCCCCACATGGTCCGTTTACGGTACGAAGTCAAACCGAGGATAACGCCAGGAGAGACCTAGCAAAACAGAACCTAGGCCGCAACAACAATGCGGAGAAGCAAGCAAAGGAGAAGCATGCCCAGCGGGATCACTAGACGAGAGGAGTGCTACCGCTAGATGTGGGGCGCGGTGATTAGTGGCGTCCTGAATGTGATTTGGAGTGTATGTTTTTAGACGTAATTCGGGGAGATCTGGAGCAATTTCTTCATAACGGGATGTATGATCACTGATCATTTCATATCGCTCGGGTCACCGGGTGATCCTTTTTATGCATGTCTGCCACTGAGAATAAGTTTTCACGCACATTGAACCTTACAGACAACGGTGCGTGCTCGGCAAGGTCTTAGTGTGACTACTGCGAATAAGTCGAACTCCAGAAACGGAGCACCTTTAGGTTTTGAACATGTATTAATCATTGCAGATAAGCCTTGCACATTCTGTATCGATCACACAACGATTGATCAAAGAAACATTCGAATACTCTACGGGACCCGGGATTTCTGCTTACACAATCAGCGCTACCGAGCTATCTAAACAGCACAGCCATTTGTACAAATGCTGGACATTGTACAGCTACACACTCTACTAGTAGACACATAATACTGTCTCCATGCATTATCTGTTCATAGAGGGTAGTGGTAGGATTGCCACTACCGGACATTCCAACAATGATGCAGTATACCAGGATTATTGACTGCAGCAATTTTAATTTGCTATGTAATAAATGTATTCAATGTATTGTAACATCAATTGCATCAAAGCATATCAGCATAGTTAATCAAAGCCGACAGCATTCATCATTCCATCTATTCCTGGTTATCAAAAGTTTACAACTTAGCATTTGCCACCAGATGAATTACTCAATATACAAGCTATCTGCACATGTATTCTGTGTACAAATCTGAAACCTGACACCTTGCTATACAAGAAACCAATAAATAGGGACAGAAAATCTAAACTGCTTATCAAACATTATTAAAACTCAGATAGTACTAAGGGCAAAAACAGCGAACAATTTAATAGCTACATGAAACAAAGAATAAAATCAGTAGTATTAAATATTGGTTGCCACATTGACTACAACATATGTACTAGGTGGTAATCTCCTTGGTCTGTGGCTATTCTGTTGGTATCTGCAACCACACAGACCTAACCCCTCCAACCTGACTGCTATCTTGAAGTCATGTTCCTGCTCTTTAAGTCCTAATTTTCACCTAACCACTCAGGCAGACTCCTAGTCAACACTCAATACTTCCCTGCCAGGGTAGCTATTTGCAATCTGTACAACAATCTCATATAACATACCATTCCCTGTTGTTCCACAATACTCCCTTCTCATCAGCACTGCAATATTTCTGGCAATGTGAAAACATACAATTTTATCTAAAATCCACAGATGTTGACCCAACTTATATCACAATCATTCCAGCTGGGAACTGAAACATTTCCAAATACAGTCAGAATATTGATATTACACTACACTACTAATACCCATGATGACACCAATTTCACATTATACAAAGTGTGGTATAATTTTCAAGTGTGGTTACTGGATTGAGTTGCAGGATATGGGATGGCAAATTCAAGTTGTTCAGCACTACATGGATATGAAATCCGGTGCCAATTGGTATCTAATCATCAGATGTAGCTGCTGTGTAAAATTGTGGCCCAATGTGACCATTGTATAATTGTGACATTGTGTACTACATTTGGTGTTTAATAGAAATCCAACTTGTTCAACATGCAGAAACATATTTATGCAACCAGGATGGAAGCAGTCTTCCCATGAGCTTAGCCCAGACACATGGTGTTTTGGCACCCTGCAGACCTAGCCAAGACAGCCTCTCTGTTGATAGCATTCGCAAAGGGTAGTCCAGCCTAGCCTGAACCAGATGTTGGTAAGCTCACTGCCCAGCCTATGCACGATTTAAATATTCTACATTGGCCTGCCAAGGCCAGTATCTGGTTGTTGTATTGAGATGTATAATGGTATTGCTAAGACGATTGAGTTGGATATAGTTTATGCTTCATATGTTGGAGACTTCTTAGTAAAGGCAGTAGCAAATCTTACAAACAAAACATTCTGTTTAGGCTGTGTTTAACACGCGATGCAAGGCGCTTGCCAACAACCGCTGCCCGTCCTCGAATACAACAAACCCAAGGAGTCTATGTCAAGCCCCAGGCCAGCCTGAACAACTGGACTCCCTGGCGTGGCCCTGATTTGACAGCTTCCAATATGGCTGACCAGGCCACTTGAAAATACTACATTCAACATTAGATCAAGTGAGTGATTTATTCTGCCCTACGAATCTCCCTTGCGAACATCACCATCTTTGGTGCAATTATTGTGCTTGAAAGATATTGATTCATACAGTCATGTTGGAGTCTACGTAGGTTATCACCTATAGCAGCAGTGATTAAGTTGTTCAACCCGTCGAGGTGTAGCAGCCAAAATCACTCCCATAAAGTTGAACAGTAAGTGAAAGAAATGTGTGATTGACGAACATCTGATATGTATGAGTGAGATTGAGAAACTTAAATGATATAGACATCTGATTGAAAGAGGGAGAAACTCACTATCTTCAAAATGCAGGGATGAGGTATATAAGATAGTTAAGATTGGATATACACTAGCCACAACAATACATATACATTAAAACAGTCTATTATCCACGTGTGCAATGGCAATTTGATGGGATTCAATACACATTCTATATATTCACTCAGTGCTGACCTCAGGCTTGTGACGCTCTCTTTTATACAATGCACTACATTATAGTCAAAATTGCGACAATTTTCAAGTCTTGACACTTACCACATTGTATCAACAATCTGTAAGTAGTTGAAAAACATTCGCAATGTGGAAAATACACAGGTAGCAATATGACCGTGGTGCCCAAATTATCTGTGGCATCTGGAACACTTTATAGCGCCCTGGGATTGAATGGGCACTGTTTACTGAATTGCTTCATTCTTAAAAATGTCTATGGCTTTACACCTGTTACGCACTAGTTGGGAACGAATACATTATTAACAGATCCTGAATTTTGGTATCTGATTGAGCTCTGAATTGCTCTTCTAGTACAATTTCTAACCCTTCAAATGTGTATATTATATTTATCATATTTCCTGGTCCACTGCAGCATGGGTCAATTCCCCTACAAAGACTATTTCACTGTAAGATCAACACAGTGATCATCAGTTTTATTCTAATGTACACTATTTACAAATTGGTTTCTCAGCGGAAGTAATGTTTAAAGTCTTCAACATGATTGTTGTAAGGGCATGTAAGCCTGCGGTCGGCCTAATTGATATGCCTATGGTAACAATATGAATAAAGTTCAAAAAGTGGATGGGAGCGATTGTAGATGTCAATTCATGTGTAATAATATCCTTTGAGATCGAACTCTTGTGGCAAGTCAACTATGTAGTACAGCCATTGCCCGGTCTGGGTCATGTGCCACAGTTACAACTGTATAGGGAGTTCTTCTGCCCCTCTGGTAGTCTCCACTGCGAGAGTTCTGACAGTCTTAGCTGATCTTTCAGTTTCCTGCAGACTCGTAGAGAGTACCCAGCAGCCCCAAAATTTGCGTATCATTTTAGTCAAATATCATAGTATCTTCCATGTATCTTCATAACTCCAGAAGTATTGATTCCTCCCAGGCAACCATGATGCACCCTCTGAGAGTAGTTTTGTTGGCTTCATGGGTGGCTTGAATTATCTGGATTCAATTCCAGCTACCAGTGGAGCCAACTAACCTGGATGGATGGTGTGTATGTGGCTACCTGACCATTTTACATTTTGCGAATATAGAAATTTAATGATAAATCCTAAATTCTGTAATCTTGAGGTAGTATAGTTACTTTGTGTGATACAATAATATTAATTGTCAAGGTAGAATATTGCAAGATTGTACTGTGATACATTATGTCTATTCACCGCATCAAATTGGAGCGGATCATCAGCTTCTTGCACTAGATTTTTAACCACAAGACCGCTATTGAAAATATGTCAATATCCAGCAATGGCAGCCTCGAGTCTAACGGGATTTTGACCTAACCTAGTGGAATCAAAGCTCTCTGAGATACACAAATAAGCTATCCTCCAGTGGCAAAATGAGTTGTGATTCAGCAGTGGTATGGGTATCATGATTCTGGTTGTCAAATCCAAGCAGATTAACGTAATTTGATTTGATTGCGGAAATCCTTGGATCCGGAACCCATCTTGGTTGAGTTATTTACATTATGGCATCAAATGTCTTACAGTATTCTGATAAAGTTCCATATAATAGCTTACATATTGAAGGAGACATTTGGTTATCAACTAGTTGATGGAATGAAGTGGAAGATGACACAGCCATTCGAGGCAATCGTAATGAAACTGCTCTGTATTGCATACATCAACTTCCATGGATCTTTGGTGGATCTGTACTGAGATCGCGATCTTGACTTGGGGGCATCTAAATTGACGTGATATGATCATCGCGAGTAACATATCATCAAAAAGTTTGAATTTCATCGCAGGAAGTATTGCTACAAAGAACTTTGACTGTAGCATTATCTTGTGGTATACAACTCTAAACATTCCAGACAGCGATGTAACACAACATTGCCTTGTTCAATATGATCAGGGTAAACTGTATTTGGCTGTACTCAGACATCTAACAAAGTGATATTTCAATTAATTTCAGTTTGTCACTGCAATTGACATTCTCGGAACCCTAATATTATAGCACATATGTTTTGTAACATTGTTCAAGTATTACATCTTAACTTAAATTATCTTTCTAGAGTGCCACTTCGGAAGGGTCTGTATATCCTGTAGATGCCAATGTGGTATCGGAAGTGTACTCGGTTATTGTACTAGCATCCCAAATCATATAAGAAATTATATCATTAGCTTGAAATTGAATTGAGCTGACACAAATCAGAAAACCATGTATAGGATATGAAATATTTTATACTGCGTGATTGAATAATCCGGTTTAGGGCAATAGGATTATTTCTTCAATAGTACTATATAGTGAATATATTTCTCACCACAGCAGGTTGGTTGAGGGGACAGTATGATGTATTCTTGTATGTTCTGAGATCTTTATTGTCATATCAGTTGTTCTTACAATTGAATAACCAGAAGCCATGTTATCTATCATAGTTGTCTTCGGAACAGTAATATCTAGTTTCCCAGAATCATGTTCAGCAGTTATGGGGTGCTTCCACCTAAGTATCTATACTTATTTATATCCGAAGATACTTATAAGAAGGTACTAGGTACACGGCCGTAGATCCTATTACAATTCCTTACGCATAATCCCAGAAAAAAGGTACTGGTAATTTATAGAAATCGTATACGCAACAAGGACAATTATGAATTGTCGTATCAGAAGCTATCAGATGAATAGCAACTAAATTGTATCGTGGTGTAGCTCAACACTGGCAACACGTATATAAAATTAAGCTCGGTGATTAATCAATAATACGGCAATTAATATAATGTCCGTAGATAGTGCAATCTAAATTGACTCGTATCTTCACACCCTTTAAAAATCTTCCTTGGTAAATCTGGCGTTCAGATACTATCGGCAATATTACGTCTACGCGTAATCTTCCTAGCTTGTAAGTTCTATTCACTATTTTCCAGAAATGCAACAAGGGTGTCCTTGGGAATTGCTCGTAATCGTTTCCGTTGTTTCTTGGTTAAAGGTTTGACCGGAATCTGTCCCGACCTCGTGCGAGATAATACACCAGGCTTTTGCTTGAAAGCCTTCCTTTCCTTTCGGGACGTACAAAGGAATTCCTTCCCATTGTTAATAATCAACGTAGCTCGATCTAACTCGTGATCGTCACTCTCAACCTTGCTACAATCATCAACTGTATTATCGATTTGAGATATCCTATCAGGATGTACACAACTTCCTTCGGTACCAATATTATGGTGATTTGGTAGCGCCGGAGCTAACTCTTGTTCTGAGGATAATTGCGTAATTTCCAATAGTGCTTGACTCGCCATGGAACGTTTTCGTAGGTTATCGATATGCGTAACAAGTCCGTCCGTAAGGCCAATAACGGAGGTGATCCACCAAACACTCTGCGCCACAGAGATATACTGATTCTCTCTGGCGTAACAAATGATTTTCTCTGGCGCATATATTATAACGTCGTTTTCATTCTCGAAGGTAACAGTCATTTGTATCGGATAATACTTATCAAGATGCGGGGCTGCCGCTTCACAAAGCTAATAGATTTTATATATAATAATAGATGTAGGTATAGGTATCATAAAAACTTAATAATAAATAACGGTTTTTCTTCCGCTGGTAGGTATCGCTGATTGTTTCGCTGCTAGAGCTTCTTCTTTTCATTGCCGGAACAATGTGCCCTCTTTAAAGAAAGTTCATCGGGATGTTACGCATGCGCACCCATACTTCCCTTCTATGATTTTGATAGCAATGTGCTTTGCGTCTTACATTCATTATTGTCCGCATGCATTCTAAGGCAGGTCGGCACAGAATGTGCATGGTAGAGATTGCCACGAATTCCCCGAGGTTATCGTGTTCATGCGGGTGCGGTATTCAAGTGTTACGCTCCTGATGAGAATCAGGCCACACCCGCACAATATGATATATCAGGTCATAACTTCAACTTGGACATCTCACTCTCGTATGGTTTGGTAATCGGGAAAGCTGCCAACCTAGTGTACAGTCGCATTTGTGCTAATCAATACTGTAGTATGAGTGCATCATAGGTTTACATGGCGGACAACCACTACTATGCCGATAGAGATTAAATGACACGCACGTAGCGTTGCAGTTGCCATTCCGTCACAATTCAATCTGTGGGGATGCTTCGACCTCATATCAACAGTCATGCCATAATCTTTCAATCACGTCGCTGCTAAGGCCGGGACTATTCCCATTGGCCGGGGAGTGCCCAGTGCTCCGACATCACATAGGATGACCAGTCTTAAGATCCCACCTAATAGCTTGCAACTAACGATTGCCGTGTCTGCGAATACGAACTCCTTTGTTCTACTCCGATCAGACATAATCACTCCAGCATTAGAAGTAAATCTGGTTGGAAATTACACTCTCGGCAGGGTTGTACCCATTTCGATCTGGCGGTGTAATTGCATCAACAAATCAGCTGCCACAGCGTATGCTTTCAATGAATCCGCTAAGCCTTAGCTTAACTAATCGAGACGAGTACTACTCATACCCTGCTAATGGTAATCATGACCGCACGTTCTGAGGATACCTAGGGTAGTGGTTTTGCATGTCAGGTGGCCCGAAGGTTATTTCACTGACAAGTACCTATTCTTGGTTATCTCAGGTACGTATACTCTGTTAAGGGAGAACCCCTAACATCAGCATTGTAATCAGGGTCAATACGTGTTGAGATATATCCTGGTTTTCAATCTTACATTTTTTGTTGCTTGAAGGGCAATTTGGATGTCTAATATCGTAAATATAGTGATGTGCAGGCATGCTGTGTCGCAGTGAGGTTGGAGACAGTTGGGGATGGTTATGTTGGAATGAAATAAAGAAGTCACTGGAAGACATTGATCATGTGGGGTGAGAGGTTTACTTGGAGGCAACAGTCAAGTGATATGGGCAATGAATATGGAGGTGATGATGCTGAAATCGTGCGCATCCTGAGTGTCCCCAATGGACGACAGAATATTCGGTTAAGTTGGAAGACACTCAGGGATTCACCCGGAACCGGAAAGTGAGTTAGTGTGGATATATTCTTCACAGTGATATTTCACTTCACTTGGCTGTTCTGGCAGCTGATGGTTGGTGATGCAGATGTATCATATGATCAAAAGAATTTTGGGAGTCACTTGCAGTTTATATTCAAGTGAGTTACATGATGCACTTTGAGATCAATATTGTGTGATATGGGAGATCAATTTAGAAGCCATTATCATGCATGATTGGAGTTGCAAATATTAGGTGTAAAGGTATGAAGTTAGAGGACATGGTTATGCAAGTAAGAATATTCACCGAGAGGCTAAGATAACATGATAGCTGTAATGCAATAAAACACAGCAATCAACCGAACTTGATGATGTACAAGGTGACGCTATATCACATGATGCCATATGTTGATGATGTGGATTGGTAGTGAGAAGTCAATGAAGCTGAGATACTAGCTGTTCAGAAAATTGTAACCTATGAAATGTACCGAGATGAGTATAAAATGGAGCACTGAAGAATGAGAGATAGAAGATAAGAGAGGAGATATAAGTACAGTGCCATGAGGGGGTGGCTGGTGGCTGAAGACAGTTGAGCTTAAGATGTTACAGATCTGGGTTAGTGTAAGCAACAGGTCCAGATGGCTCACCAGCAGTCCGGGATTGGATGGGATTAACCCTTCTGTTCTGTTCCACCACTGTCCAAGATCCTGACCCCCTGCATTTTGGTGTGTCAAACCTGAACCTGTAACAGTGAACGTGTGGGTTTGGCCGGGTTTGGTTCGACCTGTTGGGAACAATCGCAGGTGCTTATTGTTGTGTTTTGCTTTTCCTGGTCGCATTCTGATATTATACTCTTAAGCGCAATATATCAATTATCATAAGTATTTGTCTCTGTGTGTTGAATAGGTCGCTATTATAATCAAAAGGTTCTCATTTATCGGTTATTCTATTCCTGGTGGCGTTGTGAGTTTCCATTGTTAAGTGCAAAATATTGTCTTTGACATGACGTTGACTGTGATTGATGTATTGCCTATTTTGAAAATTCAAATGAGCAGGGACAAGCTGCCTGATACATAATGAAGATGAGTGTCAATTCCATGTGCACGATTCTTCATATTACATCAACAGTATAATTATAGGCATGGGACAGCTATATTGACAGTTACAGCTGATGTTAAGCCTCCAGTGGATTCGGATGCACCTGCTCCAATACTTAATACATCCAAAAAGCTGGTGGAGATTCATAATATCGTCAGAGCAACATCTCAAATGCCGCAATCCACTTAAGAAGTAGACACTTGTCATCAAAGGATATCTTCCGGCAAACTACATTCTGAAATATGAATATCATCTCTCCCACTCCAAGCGGTGCCCAAATCGTCACCAATTACGCAATTGAAGCCTGTTAAACTGTTAATCATTTAGCCCTGCATACAGCATTCGCAATCAAATACAATACAGGAATAGGATTCAAGGAAACTGATTCTAATGGCTCGTTTCACGTCTTTACGCTTCAGGAGCATATTTAGTGTTAGCAACGGTACCAGATCGTCACTTCGGGTCCAGGTCCGGGTCAGAACTGAACCGTTACAAAATTGGTGGTCCAGATTGTCAATACACCCGAACCATGAATTGGGGCACAGTTCTATGCCAATCTTCCAACCCATCTGATTTGGGTAGGTTGTCAGCGGGTCGCCCAGCGGGTCCATCTGTAGATTTATATAATGTTCTTTTTTTTGCAGTTGGATAATTGTAAAGTATTGACACTAGGTATTTGGCAGCCAATAATATCTTTTTCGATATTTTGCAATCTGCGACATTGATGACGATGGAATACGTGCTTTGCCTTCTATATGTTGCATATTTGGCCATAGAAGCAGTCAATAGTTCTGTTATAAGCCCATTCATGCGCACAAAGCCTTGATTACCCAATATGAAAGACCAAATATTGATGACACTCTGTTGACGCTGAGTTTCATGATGGGGTAACATATGTGCGAAGCACTGTTTCAAATGTAAAGGCTGCCGCAATTTCCTCTATGAATGATTGCTCCATCATCAGACTTAGATTACCTACGATCCAATACAAATAATCTTTGACACTCCATTGACGCTCATTATCAGGATGGGACAGGGAGGATGTCGGTAATATTGTGAACTTGAAAAGCCGCCAATTCTTCGTGTATGAATGGCTGCAACTAATCGCCAATTAGGTTACACACAATGCACAGCAAAAAATCGGTGACGCTCTGTTGATGCTCATGTTCACAATGGAGCAGTGACCATGTCATATTCTGTTTTGCCAAGAAAGGCTGCCATTACACCGGGTATGGATAGCAGTGACCAGGTCAGTTTTCAATTACTGTACTGAGAAGACTAAAAATTGTTGACGCTCCATTGACTGTCATTTTCAGGATGGGGCAGGGAGCCTGCTACTGATGTATTTGACTTGGAAGGCTGCCAATACCTCGTTTATGAATAGCTGCAACCTATCATTACTTAGGTTACACAAGATGCATGGCCAAAAATTGTTGACACTCCGTGGAAGCTCATTTTCAGAATGGGGCAGTGAAAGTATTGTTTACTTTTTTACCAAGAGAGGCCGCCACCATGATTGTTATGGCTAGCACTGACCACGTCTCCATTCCATTACTGTACTTACAAGACTGAAAATCATTGACGCTCTGTTGATGCTCATTTTAGTGTACGGTCAAGTCAAGATATGATGCCATTGATAATTATATTCATAATTATTTGATATTTGTGGATGTATTTCAGTGTTATCAGGAATTGGCTCACTGGCAACGCCAAGCCAAGTAATATTCCAGCAGTGGTCGCTCTCATCCGGTTAAAATCTCTATGTTAAGCTAAATATTGCATATTGCCTGCTATAGCTTTGTTTATTAACCAATATTCTCACACGACTGGTCAATATTCTTCCACAATAATTTTCCTAATAAACATGTCGGTCACACTGCATAATAAACTTGGTGATAATACTTTGATGCATTCTGTCCTACTTTTTCTTGATCCCCTTAGTCCTCCTCATTTCCATTATATTGACCGTCAGCAACGCCTTTTCAACCTTCATCTTTGATCGTAGTATAGGCCGAATCAATCCAGCAACATCCGGTGCAGCACTCACATCCTGCAGCTCCGGCGTTTCTGATTCCTAACTACCATTGTCCAATTCCAGTTAAGCCAATTGTGGGTGTCTGAAATGCATTCAGGTGAGCTATCTTGTTCACTTTCAACAGGACACCAGTGGATTGGGTTGACTCGACGGACATTCAATCTTTCTGTTCATCGTCCAGGGAGGTCCTGTGCAGATCAAGCTGGTGGCACAGGTGATTTTTCCGACAATTTAAATGCAGCTGCACCATCCTGGTGAACAAGTGACCACGATGCTTTAACGAGCTCTTAACTATCTGGAATGTATCCTACGGCTGTCATCTGTAGATTTTGAGCGCGAGATTCCTTCTGTGTAGCTCGTAGGGTTTGGCTACCCTGCCAAATCTCAACAAACTCGTGGAACTTGGCCATTCAGTGCAACTTCTTTTCCTCCGCCTCTCTCTTCAGCTCTGCGGCATTATCAGTACTGGTTGGATTCAATATTGGATCGTCGCCAGCCAGCAATCTGCTATTGGCTCGAGCAAACTGCGTTACAAAGAATGTTTTGTGAAGGGTCTTGCCTGTGGTTTTTGACTGCTTCCACCTGATCACATCTCGCCCAAGGGAATAACTGGCGTCGACTCCGACACCGTGAGGTATGATAGAGAATATGTCACGTGCCACATTGGACAGATCCGCGTACTTTGAGTGCGTTTCTTCTTGCTGCCGCCACCACTCGGTGATATCCAGTAACCAAAATATACTGCTAATCTCCATTGGGTCGGTGTGGTAATCATTGAGATTCGTATTAATTTGCCCCCAGTTCTCGTGTGATTCAGAATGTGAATTCAAATAGAGTTGTACGGCAGACAATAATGATGCTGCACGAGCGCTTCGTCCGGGTGTCATTTTGGCTACCTTGGTAGGCATTAACTATTCCTTATCATCGCTGGACAGATTATATGGATCATATGGAGATTGACGAGATCTTCAAGCCGTTGCAGAGGAGCTGAAATTGTTGTTCGGTGTGTTTTCGAACTTGGTGACCGGCAAATGTCTATGACTCGCGCAGTATTCATTCTCTACATACTTCGGAAGGCCTTCCTGTATTGGGTAGTATATGAAGTCTCGTCTTCAGGATTGATATGCTTCCCTTGTCCCACTTCCTAAACGATCCCAACTACTGGGACGGATCAAGGATGTCCACCGAAATTAGGAGCATACCATTCGTTGCAGTCACTTCTGTGTAGTATTTGGAAACCTTTTGCCAGGCACACTTCACAGCAAAGAATAAGTCTTCATTCCATTGTTTCTTTTTCTTGGCCAAAGCTTGCATCACACCGTCCATGTGATCAAACATGTCATTATAGACAGATATGACGTGATGAAGAGTAACAGTATTCGGTTTTGAAATCGAAAGGGTCCAGTACCGGAATGGTATAAAACCTCTATGACATACTTGGAAATAGTCCACCGATCCTGACTCGTGAAGAGCGGCCAGTAGTTGCTATATTTTGGGTTTTTAAGCCACTACCGGGTGAATTCATGCAATAGGTAGTGGCGCTCGCGCATCTCCAGTGTCGAGTTCCAACGTGTCACAACATCCATAATGGGTCTTACTGCGATCCGGATTGTCGCTTTTTGATGGTCGATGAAGTTGTTTCGACGTCCAGGTGTCAGCATCATCAGTACAGCAATCATTCTCTGCTATATGAAGGTCAGCTTCCGCACTTTCAAAATATGTTGAAATATGGACTTTCTCAATTAACTTTGCTAAACCTAGTCTCATGGCCGACACCTTGTTGATTCTAGCATTGCCCTCTTTACAAAGTCTTTGACTGTTCCCAATGTGAGTGCTTTCATTCGCTCCAAATTGCTGATCGTGCTCATGGGCTTCCCAAGACTGAATGCGGCCTGTTACACCTAGACAGCTCATGAATCCACCTAAAGCAAGCTGAATAACATGCGCCATACATGGTATGTGGTTTCTCATGTGGGCCACTCGGTTGCCGAGGCCTCAAGGGTGATTTGTAGTTCGCGAGCCATCGAGTCATTTGAGGAAGCGTTATTGGTGGTAATTCCAAGTAAATGGCCATCAGTCAGATCGAAATAATCAAGAACTTCCTTCAAATGCCCAGCTAGCTGTGCTCCTGTATGCTGACCCTTGACCTGTAATCCTGAATGAGCTTTCGAAATAGGAAAAGAATGGGCTATCAACCTCATCAAATGCCAGTTGAACTTCTTGCAAAGCCCAATTTCAATCCAAATAATAAGCAATGACCGACATTATTGCTAATTTGTTCGTTGATGTCCATCTGTCCCAAGCTAAACTAACATTGTTTCTTGATGGCAATTACTTCTTAATTGCATCCACTGTCAGTTTGTAATCCCTCCAGCAAATATTAGTCAGGGTGCCGGCGGACGGTAACACCAACTCGCTCCCGAATGCATTGTATGATCGTCGTAAGTGGAGGTTTGATAACCCATTCCATGGAATCTCAGCCCAAACAAACCCTAACATGAGATACCGATTCCAGGTGTCTTGGTGAACTTCGGCAGCTTGAATGTCCTTTGATGCCAGTTTAGAGCGTTTCGTCTGTCAATTCAGTAAGTATACATAACACTTGAGTGGTAAATTTGATTTTCTTTTGCGAACTTACAATCAGAATACCTCGACTTCGTTGCCGCTTTATTATGGCCAGTGTTGTTTAAGCGACCGTTGAACTAGTCAATTCGGTTACCTCTGACACTGTTAATTGGTTTAACTTTTGGATGTGCGCTTTTGCCAGCAAGCGTTTGCCCATTGAGCTGGTCCCATGATCTGATGGATGCCGAAGAACTTGATGACAAACGATACATATGATGCCGGGGCCGCCAGTCTCCTTAATTCCGCAATGCAAATAGAATCACCACAAAGGCACATGTCGTGAGTTATTCCAAACAATAGGCCACTTTGAGCCTACATTCATTGACGCCCACCAAGCATCGAAGATGATTTGTAAAATATGGTCGCTTAAATCACAAACAAAGACGCGGTCATTTTTTGAAGATATCATAACCTCTAGCAACGACGCATGTAACGATTTTGTATTTGACATTTCGGTAGGAAATTGAACTCTCGGTAATTCGATCTGGTTGTCTATTTGATGAAACATTTTGGTCGGGTAAACTGCTACTTCTTACATATTGACTTTGGAGCTACCATCAAGAAAAGTTTCAGACCTGTGAGACCTCGCATGCATATTTGTGAAGTTGAATACAGGGGCTTACAAAGACAAGACGGTTGAGATATCATCAGTAGCAGTTTTGCCCAAAAAGGCACCGGATAGTACGATAATGGGTCAACGCCGCTGCATTATCTATCTGATCATCCATGATGCAAGCCCAAACATCGTTAACACTCCATTGACGCTCATTTTTAGGAGGTAGTAGTAATATCGTCACTAGGATTTTTGCGTAGAAAAGATGCCGAAATTGTGATGATGGGTATATGCCGTTGCTCAGCCCTTGAATTGTCCACGATGCGAGATCAAAAATCGTTCACGCTCCAATGTCGCTCATTTTTAGGAGGTGGTAGCAATATGCTCCTTTGCTCTTTTGCCCATAAAGGAGGCCAACATTATTATTATGGGTATATGCTGTTGCGCAGCGCGTGAAATGTCCATGATGCAAGAGCAAAAATCGTCGACGCTCCATTGACGCTCATCTTCAGGGGGTGGTAGCGATATGGCCGTTGCCTCTTTTGCCCATAAAGGCGGCCAACCATATCATCATGGGTATATGCCGTTTCGCAGCACGTGAATTATCCATGATGCAAGACCAAAAATTGTTGATGCTCCGTTGACGCTCATCTTCAGGAGGTGGTAGCGATATGGCTGTTGAGGCTCATTTCTCCAATGGGGCAACAAGCACGTCGCTTGCCTTTTCACATTGTAGCCGGCCAATAACATCTCTTTGGATTGATGTGACTATGCAACCCTTTGATTGCCGAAAAGATCAAACAAAAATCGTTGACGCTCTGTTGACGCTCACTCTAGAGGGGCAATCATTTTGGTTGAATGTCATAATGTCATTGTTGACAGCCAATATTCGGTTTCTAGGTAGAATTGTTTGTGTCCAACAGCATCGGGGCCTTTCAGTTGCTAAACCACCACTAGTCGAGTCATGAGTTCGATGAATTGCGTAGTTCCGTCACATTTCAGCGATTTCAGCCGGGATGTTATGGCATACAGAGCCATCAACTAATGTTAGAGATATAGAGCCCGACTTGCTGACCTTCCTTTTTCCAGCTCGTTTGCCTGAATTTCCATGACGTACCATAAGCAATTTTCAAAATTTCGACCATGTGTAGCAGGTCCAAGCGGACAGTTATGCAGTTTGCTATATGAACTGATGCTGCAGGATGGCTGCCATTGATCTGGGTTTGGACTGCGCACTGACCGCTTGTCGTATGACTTTTATGACATCACTGATCTATGTTTTGTTAGTCAATTTTAGGTTTTGCTTTCTAATGTAACAGAGATAAGCAAGTCGTTATCAAGTTTGCTGGCCGTCTGTCAACCAGATTTGGAGTCAAGAACATTCACATGGCCTGTACGACCCTTGCACACGCACTGAGGAAATATCACATCTCACAATGTGGTCACTGAAATCAGGAAAAGCTGACACGAAGCAAAGTAGGTACACAAATTGCCTTTCCGCGAGATACCTCTGCAAAACTAACTATGTGGCTATCTATACCTTGGGAAACGCAGGAGCCGTCACCATATCTTCATCCGTATCCGATTTCTATATGGCAATTAACTAGCGATGCTTCATGCACAGGTAAAATCTCACCGGCTCAATTGGCTTCGCATCCCGCATCGCCATCAAATCGGTCGCTGTGTTGGGCTAAATACCCTGTATGAATTTCAGTGACCTTGCTTTCTCTGAACCCAGCGTCATTCGACAACTTCCAGGTTGAGGAGTCACTGCCGCCATTTCCAATTTTCCTCGGACAATATCAAGAGTCTGCATATGCTCTCCAGCTGTTGTCGGGGATGGTAAGGCTGCAGTTGTGGCTATTCGAGGTGTGGCAACCGCCGCAACCTTCAATTCGGCAGTCTCGTACTTCATATCTGTTACACAAAACTAGTTGGGTACATCTCCCCATTCCGGTTGGGTCAACACGACAAGCCTCATCTGCTTCCGCCGAAAACTCTCCATGCCGTCCTGTACTGTTTTCGAGATTGGGTCCATCACGCAGCCAGGTTCATCATCATCACTGAGCTTGCCGAGCTGTGTATCTACATCATCATCTTCCTCGTCTTCCCCATCATGCTCATCGTCGGAACTTGCAAGATTGCTCAGACTGTGTCCAACAGCATTCAGCATCTCTTGAAACGTTGTACCGGGCTTTCCGGGTGCAGTAGTCATATCTTTCAGCTCTAGCATCATCGCTGTCTCTGCATCTTGAACTCTCTTTCTTGCCACAGGAGTCTCTCTCTCCACAAAAACCTCGATGCATTTTTCTTTCTCTTCGTTGCTTAAGAAGTGTGTTTCCTGTCTCTTCTCCGCTGCAAGCTTCTTTTTAGATAGTAAGCTGCGCAATGCTCCCAATACTCGGACCTGTTTCACCTCCAAGCCACTCTTGCCTTCATTCGCTTGATGACGTCGAGGTGTGGCTCTGTGTGTGGATATGCCGTATTTGCCTGCCGGATGTTGTGAAAAGTTCTTTTTCGGTGCATTGACCAGTGTATTCTGTGTTGACCTTGTTGTTGGGCGAGATGTTGCATGTTGCGAGATATGGACCACATGGAGGCAAGCTTAGTCTTTTAAGTCAAGGTTCGTATGTTTGATCAACTCGAACAAAGGGAAATCTGTGTTCTGACTGTCATTTCAGCTGGAACAGTGACACTAATCTTATGTTATGACATGATAGTTAGCATATGATTGATGTGATATCCCGGCTATGTGTTGAGACAAACATCACCAGACGACCTTTCCGTCGAAGAATTTGCTCTTTATACCTATCAAACACCAGATATCAGCTGTCATTCACTTCAATGTTTCCCTGCAAACAAACAAACAAACATCAGCGGACCAACGTACTGCAAATTGCGGGACCGTTGCAATCACATCCAACTATGATGTATCTTGAATAGAATGTGCAAGTTGACAGTCATTCATTGCTTTGTGACCTGTAGCTTACTATATATTCCTCAGGACTTTCCACTTTTCGTTGTCATCTTCCTCACCTTTTCCACAACAGCAAGTCATGGCTCCACAAACAGTTTCACCCGGGTGTGATTCAATCTGAATCGAGCCGAATGACGGGCGCGTCATCTAATGCGACGCTGGCTGAGACACAGCTGCAATGCAGACACCGGAGAGTCCACCGCTATGCTGCAATTGCCGCCACCAAAAATAAGGCCTACGACGCATATGTAAAAAAAGTACATAAAACCAGTCGCAGCAATAATAGTCAGCACCATTCAATCGGATGTGAGTAGCTCCATATCGCTATAGAAGGCGGTTAACAAACCATATAATTTACAGCTGGTGTATGTAAAGAGCTGCATGACAAATTTATTGCTGCCCATAATGGCAAACCGCCATAGTCGACGAAGGCATTTGTCTGCCCAGTCCACGAAATCGAACGTCATGATGTTGTCAGTTCTGGGATTTTTGCGCACACATTTCCTGATAAACATCCCATGGAGTGGACAAAACAGACTTGAAATACTCTTGAGGAGGCTGCAAAGTGGTATATGGTCGAGGTAATAGCCGCAGCTTCCTTTTAGATGCAGGACCAACATTCTTGTAGGTTTTCAACATGTCTGCTACTATGGCAAGGCAAGGAGATGGGGTACAGCTGGAACAGTGCGACATGCACCTTGCCTAGAATACGGCGAAAATGGCTACAGGAGGGTGTTTTCGCGCCGCAGTAGAGGATATGCAACAACTAATCAAGAAACCTCGAGCTGCAGTCCGAGAAGAGAACAAGCGAGGATGTGAGTTTCCTGTGCATCAGATGGTGAAGGCTACAATGGGAAGACAGCCGGCAATGGTTTATAAAAATCATACAGCCGACTGCCTTCCATGCCGAAATGGTACAGGAAAGAATCCGCCGACACGCTGGAGGTAGACAGAATCCGGCACACCTCCACCTGAACCGGTGGCACCTCTACCAAGAAGGCAATCTCCACTTGGAACGCCACCTGCACCACCAGGTGTCCCTGATGGAAACGAAAGTTACGCAATCGAAGGTATGCCATCCAGGTGTGTATATATGCATTGTCCCCTTCCAATCACTCAATTTTTCAATAATAATGCATTTGCCAAGGATAGCAAGTGCGATAAAGATTTTATTCCAGATTGGCTGAGTACACTATCTGCTGCATGGAAATACTGCTAACATTGATTTTGAAGATGAGAACAGCCTTGTAGGCGAATCTGAAGGTTAGGATGAGAATAGATTGAAAGGAACGGGAGTTTTGAGTATTATCATTATCGACAATTAGCGGACACTTTAAAGTATGTTTTAAAGGATATATTTATATGCCCAATTAAAGAACAATGTAGTGATGAATGAAAACATACATGAAAAGGATAGAATGACTGTTAAAACACTGTAAATGATGTTCCATGCCCAAGTGAATGGTTGCTTAATGCGTATATGGCTGCGGCAAAATGAGCGTCAACCGAGCATCAACAATTTTGTGTCCTGTAAGTAAGGTGGTTAGAATGTGAATGCTTCGTTTTTATCTATAGTCATTGTATAGGCCGCCTTTTAGGCAAAATCCAATCTACACTCTCCTTGCCCCATCTTGACAATGAGCGTCAACAAAGCGAAAATGTTTTTGGTTTTGAATCTTGGCTGATCTTGGTGGTAAATGAGCGTCTACATCTATAAACAATGTTTTATCAGCGTTTGTATGGTGAAGAGCAAGAGGTCGTCCCACCGCAGCCTCCTGTACAATCACAACAAAATTCGATTCCAATACCGCAACACAGTTATCCTGAACGTTTTAGCGTATAATACAGGTCAAAACTCCACGTATAGACAGTAGCGGCCATCTCGTGCTTTAAGTAACCATCCTGCAAGGCCAAAAATCATTGACGCTCCGTTGACGCTCATTTTCAAGATCAGGCAAGGAGCGTGTTGCTTTCTCTTTTGCCTGTAAAGGCGGCCAATACATCGCTTATGCATAACAAAGGCAAAGTCACTTTTCAATTACCTGACTTACAAGCCTAAATAACGTTGACACTCCGTTGACGCTCATTTTCAAGATTGGGCAGGGAGCGTGTTACTTTCTGTTTAGTCTGCAAAGGCGGCCAATCCATCGCTTATGCATAACAAAGGACCAGTTACTTTTCAATTACCTGACTTTCAAGACAAAAAATTGTTGACATTCTGTTGACGCTCAATTTTAGATTGGGGCACGGAGCGTGAATCTCTGGTTTTCCTTGATAAAGGCAGCCAATCCATCGGAAGAGAACAGCGGTCAGCAAAAGTTGATATTGTGCGATTAACAGTAGGGTATCTAAATGCGACCAGAAATAGAAAAACCCGACGCACAGAACCGGAGAATGGAACTGACGGGTCTAGCCAAACCCGTCAAACCCCAGGGGTTGACGGGTACAGGTCCGGGTCTGGCCCGCCAGCACGCTGGGGATTTTGTTTTCGATCTGTTCTGAAACCGAATTGAACCGTTTATCCGGTCCAAACACGAACCGCTGGCCGGTTACCCGGACAGGTTGCTAAAACTAAGCATATTCTAATTCATGACCACCTGTCTCCCTGAAATGTAACAGATGTACATATTGTGTTATGTGTCAGCTTGTTTTCGATTTCAGTGACCATAGTGTGAGAAATTATAATTCGTCTGCGCATGTGCAATGGTCATATGGGCCAAACTGTGGTTCTAGACTCCAAACTGGATCGATTGACGATTCATCTACCTGATATCGCCCTGTATCTTAAGGCTAGGTGAGAACATACACTCTACAGTGTTGAGTTCACAATGAAATATAATTTCACTCATTGATGTCATACGTGACAGATGAGGTGAAGTCCATGTATAACATGCATCTGTATGTATGATCACCATCATGTTGCTTTCATCCATATATTCAGCTGTATAGCTTTCCACTCAGACTTGGTGCATATTGTCAAGATTATAAAAATTGCATCTGGTAGGTTATCAAGATTCAGGAGGCGAAACTGGTGACGTACCACTCAGGCAGTAAGGCTTTATTATTGAAAAATTAGAGTATATATCTAGGTGCAGTAAATTGCGAGCTGAATGCTCTGGAATGTGAATGGGCTACCTCATTGTCTCTCAGGGAACATCTGTAGCAGTGGATCAGCAATTGAGAGGCCACAAAGCTATTGGATGCAACTGAATATTCATACAAATGATACTTTGGATGTCAATAATCAGTATATAAGTCAGTCAATAAAATTATTGACAATGCAACCACAGTTAGAACCTGTTTATGATAAGGGTCAATGGAGCATTAATGAATTTAGCACATTAAAGGAAGGTAATTGGAAACTGATTTGCTTGCTATTGTGTATAAACAATGTATTGGCAGCCTTTGTAGGGAAAAGACAAGGCGACACGGTCACATTCCAATTATGAGAATGAGTGTTACCTGATCATATACAAACTCCGGTCTTCTAGGCAAGGTAATTGGAAACAGATTTGCTCCCTGGTATGCATAAGGAATGCATTTGCAGCCGGTACAGCCAAAACAGAAACAAACACAGTCAATGCCCGATTTCGAAAATGAGTATCAATCAAAAATTAATGATGCTTGAAAACCAATTTTTTACAATCAAAGGGCTGATGTATGACACATACCCATCGTTGATGTATTGGCTGCCATTGAAGGCACTATGGATCACGGTGATGTTGCTATCACCTGAAAGTGAGTGTCAATTCAGCATCAATGATTTTGGGTGCGACATCGTGTATATTCGAAGCGCTGTGCAGCGGCAAATACCCACATTGGATGGATTGCCAGTATTGATGCGCACAATATTATATGTCGATATGGCCACACACACAAATGAGTGTCATCATAACAACAACAGAGCATTGACAATATTCGATATTGAATGATTTGCCATGATTGGCTGGTGCGCCCATATCCGCTTAAACGCGAATTCTTGCTGGCTGGTATGGGCAATATGGGTTATGTTGAATGTTAGCAATGGTTCCAACCCGCGAGAACTGTTCTGGGTTTGGGTTGGATCGGGCGTCGAACTTTTGCAATGGTTTTAGGCTACGAAATGCCTGGAATGTTTCATTTGGTCCGGGTTCCACCTGAAAACACGTGCTTTGTACGCCTCGACATTTCGCTCAGATTAACTATTTTAGAGCTAATCGTGCGGTGACATGATCAATCTGCCGATCGAGCAATTTCAGCCAATCTTTCAACTCCCACATTGAAACACGCGATGCAATCAATATGGGTTGAGTCGCAATTGAAAACCAGCTAATTTCGCTTAATATTTACCCTTATTTCTCACCCATTCATTGAATATCACTCAGAATATGAATCCGAAAGTGCGAGATGAATGAGGCACTAAAGCTGTACAATCTCCGGATTTATCATGTTGCAACCTGTTCTGATCTCAAAGAGTTATTTGGAGCCAAAGTTGAATGCGGGTAAATGTACGAACTGCGGTGCTGTTCCAACTCGGCTAAACACCCTCGGATTCATGTCTTGTCCGGGTAACTACTGGCCAAAACCATCCTGGTCTGGTTATTGGATGGGTCTCAAACCGATCTGAGACAATTATCTGGGCGAAACATTGATCGCATGGTGCCAACCCGGACCCGTTGCTCACACTACTCGAGTCAATGTCCCTACACCTACCATATGAGTCCTCTGAGTATCAATGAGTGTTGGTATAGCTTCATGTATAATTGAAAGTGATTGCGCCGGTGTTTACCAAGATTGACGGATTGGCCCTCTGTATTGGCAATATATTATCTGTCAATGTTATGACACCTAAAAACGCGCGTCAACAGAGAATCAACAGAGCATCGACACAATGTCCACAGTGGGTGAACAGAGTGTGAATGGATTTCATAATTGCGTGATTGAGGTAATTGAGAGATTCAAGATTCGAGGTCAGGCTTGTGACACCAGCACAAGATGCAGCAAGGTAAAGGACAACCTCAAATCAATTGCTCGTGAGGATCCCAATCGTCACAAAGCATCTTACTATATACACGTACTTGTGCGATCACTCTGGGCCTGTTTGCAACCATATCATGGCAAGGATGATCTATTCTCTTACTCAGCTGAATACTGCCATAAATACCCTTTGGCAATTCTCGGTGTTTTATTCAATGGATATGTTTCCCTAATGGGATTTCATTTCTTCCCCTAGATGTAGACACGTCGTGACACATACACAAACTGCAATCTAAGCAATTGACTATCCAATTCTGCCAAAATAGATAAATAGAGTGCCTGGAAATGTTCCCAACAAAGGTGTGAGCACCAGGACGATGTGCCCGCAATTCTGCCGTGACACTCCGAGGTGTATTAGCAACCGTTCCAACCTACAAGAACGGTTCCAACATGCATGAATGGTTCTGGGATAGGGTCGAAACCTGAACCAAACTGTGGCAACAGTTGTATCATATGAAAAACCCCAACTGTTGGCATTTGGGACAATTTCCACCTCAAAACCAGGACTTTGCAAGCCGAGATACAACGCTAGAATCATGTATTTGAGTCCCAATCGTATCATGACATGATGTATATGCAGATTGTGCAGCTACAGCCGCTCTTCCACCTCTCGCTTTCAGATTGGTAATCTGACCCATATTTGTTCAGTCCCTGTCGAAAATTGGCGAAGTTAGCGTAAAATTGACCCTGATTTGACAGCTACTCAACGAATATCAGTCGGATCACAAATCTGAATGCGGTAGCTGAGTGAGCTGCTAAAACTGCACAATCTACAGATAAATCATGTCGTGATACAATCAGAACTCAAATACTTATTTGGAAGCAGAAGTGTAGGAAACACAGAATGGACTTGCGGTCAAGTTGCTACATGGCCAAAACCCACAGAGTTTCGGTCCGGTCCATGTAATGACTCACCGCTAGTTGCCTGGTTCGGTTGCTTGGCTGTTCCTAACGTGTACCTGGTCTATGTTCCAGGTCTAACCAGGAACATAGCTGGGTAACCCAGAATTATTGCTAACACTAACTCCTTGTCTCACCACTCCAATCACCTGTGGATGTGTTACTCTTTGAGTTCAAGCTGAGACGCAAATCAAAGAAGAGTCTAATGGCAGAGTATAATCATTGATCACAACGAGGACTGTCAGTCCGACGACGATTGACATCTCAATCACGACTCTCCAGAACCACCAAGCCCGAGCCCGACAATCACGAACTTACTGCACGACCCATGATCAACTCGGAGGAGATGGTGTACCAACTGTGGAAGATGCTGAACTGCCTTCTCCGGGATACAACAGAACTGACAGAATGAGGTTGATCATCGACGTCAGACTTGAAGAACACCATGAAAATGGCAAAGACATACCGCTAATGTAGAGGTGCTGGAGAATTGGAAACCAATATCGGCTCACTTCTATAGAACTTCAGTACTCATAAACACCTTTCACACGATGACACTGACAAGGTTCAGCATGGCCCTGTCCATCTTGGATGTAGGCTGTATGATACAGTTCGCGACATGCAGAAGATGACTATGATTGACCCAATTTCCTGGGGCCAAGCGACATAAATGAACAATTCAACCTGCCTCAATGACATTGACCATTGCATTGAGCATATACAGATGACGTACGCAGATAAGGACCGGAGAATCAACCAGGCTAGGAAATAATTCAATGACATTGTGCAAGGCTACAACAATCTCAACCAGACTATCCGAGCATACACCAATTGATGGCTCAGGGAAGGAGGGAAGCAAAGTGGGATGATGTGCAGTTCTAACTAATGATGAATCACATGGTCTGGGTGGGAGTGAAGCCCAACGTGCTAGCCAGTCTCAAGGAGTTTACCAGAGGAAACGGGCGGTTCAACTCCATTGATGAACTTTCTAATGATGTCGCTGATGTTGAAATTGAACCGGAGATGTATCACTAGCAGCAACATAACCTACTGGGCGAGTGATCTCGTTCTGCAAGCAGAAATGAGACCTTCGGACAGTGTTAGCAACGAGTCCGGGTAACCCAGCAGCGGTCCGGGTTTGAACAGCAAAAATGGGTCGGTTCTCTTCCAGAACCATTCAAAAACCGGAGCCGCAGACTCTTGCCAGGCCAAACCCGGACCCGTACCCGTCAACCAGCGGGTTTCGCCGGGTTTGGCTAGACCCGTTGGTTCCAATCTCCGGTTCTGCGTTTTGGGTTTCACATTTATGGTAGCATTCAGAAATGCGACTGGTGATCGTAACATATTGACCATGGTACGTCACATTTAGTTTTCGATGTATTAGCCTCCTTGATGTGCAAAACACGAATACTTAAGCGCCCAACTACATCCTGAAAATGAGCATCAATAGATCGTCAACAATATTTGGTCTTGCAACTTCGGGAATAGGAGTGGTGCGTGATCACAATCATCCATAAAGAAGGATATGACAGCGTTCATAGGCATATATGTAGGAGATATTCTAGCCACATCCTCTGGGACAGTAACAACTTATTTCATTTACAGAGCTACCACTAAGTATTCTTGAGCCTTTTAGAGTATAATAACAGTCAAAATGATATATATAGACAATACCCGCCACATTGCGCTGTGATTAACCATGATGGAAGCCAACACTGATTGACACTCTGTTGACGCTCATTTTGAAGATGGGGCAGGAAGCGTTTCACTTTCACTTTTGCCTATAAAGGCAGTCAATAATCAGTTTATGACAATGTGCAACCTGTCGCCCCCCAGATTACACATGATTCATGACCAACAATCGTTGACATTCCGTTGACGCTTATTTTCATGATGGGGCATGGAGAGTATTGTAATCTGTTTTGCCTATAATGGGAGCCAAAATTCCTTTATGACTCAACTCACCCTATCGGAGGTGTCATTTCCCAGGATGCATGACCAAAAACAGTTGACGCTTCATTGACGCTCATTTTCATGATGGGCATGGAGGGTATTGCAATCTGTGATGCCTATAAAGGCACCCAAAGATTCCTCTATGACTCATTACACCCTATCGGAGGTGTCATTTCCCAAGACTCATGACCAAAAATAGTTGACACTCCGTTGACTTTCATTTTCATTATGGGGCAAGGATGGTCTTGCTAGGTGTTTTGCGTATAAAGGCAGCCAAAAATTGTTATATGACTGAGTACAACCTATCGGAGGTGTGATTTCCCAGGACACATGACCAAAAATTGTTGAAGCTCCATTGATCCTCATCTTCATGATGGGGCAGGGAGGGTATTGCTATCTGTTGTGCCTATAAAGGGGGCCAGGAAGTCCTTTGTGACTGACTACAACCTATGGGAAGTGTTATTTCCCAGGAAGCATGACCAAAAATTGTTGACTCTCCGTTGACGCTCATTTTGCCATGGCTGTAGCCACACTATGCAATCATTGATTTTGGCACAGTCCATGATTCACTTTCTTTTGGTTACGTTTCTGGCATTTTCATATACTTTCTTCTTGATCACTACGTTGTCCTTGAATAATACATAGATATATATATTAACAATCTCGAAAATCCCGTGTCGTTCTGTCAATGCTCGTCATCAATAGCACGATCGCTCAATCCGCTGCTTTTGTTTTCAAAATGAATGTTAGACACATAACCACACAACAGATAGTGTACTAACCGGCTTCAGTCAGCATATCTGGATCAAAATCAGTATCATGCTCAGTATCCTCATCATCTTCAAAAAATTCCGCACAGGGAAGCGCTGAATGCAAATACGTATATACGGCCGGTAAATTGACGGTTTCAGACAGTTGAGCATCGGAGGTGTTACAGGTTGGGGCTGGTGGCATGCCGGGTGAAGGTGCAGTCGGCTCTGGAGTCCGCACTCTGCGTCGGGCGGGGGTAGGTGCACCTGTTCCTTTGCATCTCCAACGTGTCTACGGATTGTTTGCAGTGCCATTTTGGCAAGGAAGGCAACCGGACGTTTGGTTATGATGAAGCATTGCCGGCTGTCTTTGTTTTGCAGCCTTCAGCTTTCTATGCCGAGGAAACTCAACACCCCGATTCTACTCTTCTCGGACCTGGGCACGTGGTTTCTTGATGTGGTATTTCGTTTCTTCTATTGTGGCTCGCGAAAAGCCTTCTGTGGCCATTTTGGCCATATTCAACACCAGGCTTATTTCAGACTGTTCCAGCTGTACCCGACCTCTTTGCCTTGCCATAGTTGCAGACATGTTCACAACCTACAAGACTTTAGTCGAGGCTTCTAACAATGAAACTCGGCTGTTACATCTACCACATCCGCTTCTGTAGCCTCCTCTAAGGTGATTTAAGCCTGTTTCGTCCACTCACGGGGACGCTTATCAGGAAATTCATGAGTGAAAACCCCAAAGCTCACAATTTCATGATGATCGATGTCGCGGACTGTGCGGACAAATGCCCTTGTTGAGCATGGAGGCTTCCTGTTACGGGCATCGATGAAATCGTTCCGTAGCTTTCCACGGACACCGGCAGCACATTATACAGTTCATTGACTGCCGTTTGCCACGATAAGGATATTCTCACATCCCACTGCATGCTGCAACTTGTTTTTACTGCTGCCAGTCTTGCGGACAATCTTTAAATGTGCATCCTGGGTCATATGTTTGGTGGCTACATTGGCAGCATCGTGGTGAACTGACATGTGTCTGTGCTCTTGTTGTGTGACAAGAAGTTCCGTATTTGATGAAGCGCCCGCCAATCTGCCGGTATTTGATCCGCTCTCATCTTCCGGAGGTGGTTGAATATCCATAATCTGCCCATGTATAATAGGAGAGGCAGATGATAGCGAGAGGAAGTGGGAAGCCCTGAGGACTATATAGTTAGCTTCATGTCAGAATGGAATATATAGCAGCCAACATGATCATTATGATCAAGATGAATTCTACTGAGTATGGATGCAAGTTGCAGGGGTTTCCCACCGCCCAGCAATTTGCAATCAGTCGGTCTGATGTTGTCGGTTTGATAAGAGGGATCAATTGCAGTGTACGACTGCCGAAATTGCCCAATTGCTGGATATTAATAGTATGTAGTTAAAGCGAAAGGACGTCTGCTGATCTTTGTCTCAAATAATCACCAGGATTTTAAATGAAACTGACGTTAACAATCTTGTCATGTTGTACAGTCAGCGTCATCTTTCCCGATTTATTGACAGTCATAAGAGCGATTATGCTTTGTTCGAGATGAGTAAACGTGCTAACCTTGACATAACATATGCATCTTAGCTCCATATTGTCCAAAACTTGCAACATCCAACAACTCGCCCAACACCAAAGTCCACAAAAAGTACAATGGTCAATGCACCGAAAAAGAACATGTCGCCACATCCAGCAGGCTGACACGGCAAATCGAGAAAGCGGTCAACCCAACGACGTCATCAAGCCAATCAAGGAAAGAACAGTTTTGAGGCAGAGACAGACCGAGCCCTTGGGGCATTGTGGAGCTTGAGATCTAAAAAGAAGCTTGCGGCGAAGAAGCGATGAGAAATGCACTTCTTTAGCAACGAAGAGAAATAGAAATGGATTGAGGATTATGTGGAGAGAGAGACCGCTAGGGCAAGAAAGCGAGTTGTAGACGCAGAGGCCGCGGTTTGACAAGCGCAGGATGATTTGACAGATGCTGAAATAGCGGCATGGACGTCCAGAGAGCCCGAAAAGAACCTTGAGGAGATGCTGGTTGCTATCAGAGACAGTCTGAGTGATCTTGCAAGTTCTGATGATGGGGAAGATGGGGAAGAGGAAGATGATGAAGAGACTGAGCAGGGCAATTTGAGCGAAGATGATGAACCCAGCTGGGTGATGGGCACAATCACCAAAATGGTCCAGCAGCGCATCGAGAGATCTCGGCAGAAGCAGATGAAGATCGACGAATTGACTCAGCCGGGATGGGAGGATTCTGTTGACTACTTCCGTGAACATGATAAGTAGTACGGCACAACGGAATTGAGCGTTCCGGCCATCATCCAGCTGCAAACAAAGAATGACACTCTGGCACCTCCGCCAGCAACATTTGGAGAGCTGATGGAGAGTCTTCACAGTGTCCCCCGAATATCGCGAATGCTGCAAGGGACTTCACGACCAGGAAGTAGTCATATTTGCCCAGGTTCGGTGAAGCCACAGTCTGAATCAAGCATACCCAGTGAGGAGCCAGCTTCAGTGCCTGATTCGTCAATGTTGCTGAATGCGAAGCCAGTTGAACGAGTGAAGCTTTCACCCCTGCATATAGCCTCCAGCTAATTACCATATAGATATCTGATTCCGACGAAGAGATGGTGACGGCTCATGGGTCTGGAGAAGAATACTGGTACAAACTGTACTTTTTGACGGCTGATCGCTGTGGAAAGTAAGTTGTTTACCAAGTTTGGTACGTGTCAGCTTTGGCTTGATTTCAGTGACAAAATTGTGAGACACGATAATTCGTCTATGCATGTGCAAGAATCGAACGCACTATGTGAAAGTTCTTAAATCCAAATCGGGTTGTAAGACAGCCATCACGTTCGGTTTTATTCTGCAAGTGACTGTCAAGTGACAAAGCAAATGCAATATTAGTGAGAAAATGTGCTAACAGGATTTAGGTGAGTGATGTCATACGTGTCAGAGGAAGAGGGGTTAGTGTGCATGACGAATCAATCTGAATGACAGCCGTGATGCCATATTCATCCATATATCCAACTGCATAACTCTCCGCACAGACCTGGTGCACATGGTTGAGATATTTGAAATTGCTTGTGGTATGTCATGGGAATCGAGGAGAAGGAGCTGGATAAGGACTGGTGAGGAAGTCGAGCTATATTTGCCAAAAACTAATGAAATGATTCACATGCCGTCAATTGCAGGCTGAAAGTGCAGGAATGTGATCAGGCCACATTATTTCTCACTCTGATAGCGTGAATAGCAGTTGATCAAAAATTGAGAGGTAACAAAACTCCTGGATGCAAACAATAATAGATACAAATGCAATAATGGATGCCATAACTGTGTATTTGATTCGTTGAATACAATTATTGAGTGTACAAAGGGTGTTCCGATGTGATTAATGTGAGCATCAATGGAGTGTCAAAGATTTTTGGCATTGCGTCATGAAACATCCAGTAGGCTGTGTGGTAAGAGTAAGTCATAATCGGACTATTGGCCGCCTTTCGATTGAACAATGATGACGGCAACATTTCTACTAGGTCCTACAAATGAGGGTCCACAGAGCGTCAACGACGTTTGGCCTTGCATCTTGGAAAACGCATACGGTGCGCGCCGACATTACCCCATAATCGCGCTATCAGCCGTCTTTCTAGGCCAAAACTCTTGCAACAAGATCGCTATAATGTCCTGAAAATCAGCCTCAACGGAGCGTTAACGACTTTTGGGCTTGTATCATGGAAAATCGCAGGGCTGTGCGGCGGCATGAAGCCATAATTACATTATCGGCTGCCATTCTAGTCAAAAACGGTTGCGACTACATTGCTACTATGTCCTAAAAATGAGCATCAACGGAGTGTCAACGACTATTGGCCATGCATCTCGGACAATCCGAGGGCAATGCGGCGATATCAACACATAAGAGAACTATGAGCAGCCTTTCTCGGCACAAATGCTACTGACGACACCGTCACTACACCCTGAAATTGAGCGTCAATGGAGCGTCAACAATTTGAGGCCTTCCACCTTGGAAAATCATACGGCTATGTGTCTTCATTGATCTATAATCGTACTACCGGCCGCCTTTCTAGGAAAATATGTTTCCAACAAGATGGTAACCGTGGCCCAAAATCACCGTCAACGGAGCGTCAACGATTGTTGTGCGGGCATCTTGGATAGAATAACCGGAATAGAACGCAGATAAACCACAATGAACCTATCGCCAGCCTGTATTAACAAAAATGCAAGTCTCGAAATAGCGTCCGCCTTCTACTATTGTGCGCCCACGGTGCGTCAAGGCTCTGAACGCTACACAGCAATGAACTGCAGTATGATGTTCCTAACTGGAGGTTTACGCGGTCAGTCGTTGTAATCTGTCCTTGTAATCCACATAACAAATATGCTTTCAATGTCTGACTGATCTGATTATTTTCCTTGTAGCTGTAGAGTCAATATTAAAGAACCCGCTATCTGCTTTACTGTATCGTCATTTTCGGCAGTCTCTCGAGTCGGATTACCCAGCTTTCCACTTTCTACCGCCTTGTCGGATACTCAATCTTTGACCACCTCATTGCTAGAGGTTATGATCTGGTTCAAAAATGAACGTGTCTTTATTCGTGATTTGAGCAACCTTAGATAATAAATCATCTTTGACGCTGGGTAGGCTTCAATGAATGTATGCTCACAGCGGCCTATTAGTTCGAAGCTTTCTTGACATGCGCCTTCGTACCAAATCTATTTGCACTGTGGAATTGAGGAAACCAGCAGCCCTGGCATCATAGGTATCGTTTGTCATCAAGTTCTTCGTCATCCATCACATCATGGAACCAGCTCAATGGGGAACCACATTCTGGCAAAAGGTCGCATCGTGAAGTTAAAGGAATTAACAGAGTCAGAGGTCACTGAATTGACCAGTTCGACATTATATAAAACAGCTTTGGCCATCCTGGAACGGCAAGGAAGTGGTGGAATTACAATAGTGAATTTGCAGAGGAAAACCATATTTGATATCAAGTTTAATCCATATTGACCGAAATGACAGACAAAACGTCCCACACTGGCAGAAAAGGACTTTTAAATTTCCGAATTTCACCAAGATACGTGGAATCACTACCTCATGTTGAGATTTGTTTCAGTGAATATGCCATGGCGCGCTATCTCGAATCTTGAGCTACGACAGTCATATATGGCATTACGTGATGACCTAGTTCTTCCGTCCACTACGACCCTTTGTAAAATTAGCCAGAGGCAATATGCACTGACTGTTGATACAATCAGAAGCAATTGCCACTACAAAATAAAGTTAGTTTAGCTTTGGACGGATGAACATGAACGAATAAACTAGCGATAACGTCAGTCATTGCTTACTATATGGATCGAAATTGGGCATTTCATGAAGTTCAACTCGCTTTCGCTGAGGTTAATCGCCTGTTCTGTTCCTGTTTCGAAAGCTAATTAAGGATGATAGGTCAAGGGCCAACATACTGGGGCAAGGCTAGCCGTACATTTGAAGAATGTGCTTGTTCGTTTTGAGCTCACCGACCGCCATTTGCTTGGTATTATGACTGATAATGCTTCCTCAAACTACTCGATGACACCCGAGCTGCAATCAACACTTGTTGCTTCGGGAATCGAGTTGCCTGCATTGAAGAACGATATACCGTGCTCAGCGCATGTCATACAGCTGGCTTCAGGGGCATTCATCAGCAGTCTCGGTGTTAAAGGCTGCACCAAGTCTTGGATAGCCCATGAGCGTGATCAGCAATTTGGCGAGAATGAAAGCATAGACATTGGACAGAGTCAAAGACTTCGAAAAGAGAGCAATGCTACAATCAATAAGGTGTCGGCCATGAGACCAGGTTTAGCAAAGATAATTGAGAAGGTACCTATTTCAGTATATTTTGAAAGTCCTAAAGCTGACCTTCATAAAGCAAAGAATACTTGCTGTATTAATTTTGCTAACACCTGGTTGCGGAAACAAGTTTATTGACAGTCAGAAAGCTAAAGTCCGCATTGCAGTACATCCAATTATGGATGTGAAGACAGGTTGGAACTCTACTCTGGAGATGTTTGAGCGCGCCTACCGCTTACAGGGATTCACCCGCAAGTGGCTTCAGAACCCAAAATACGCTCAATATCGGCCACTACTCACAACTCAGGATGAATGGACGATTGTCAAGTATATCATGGAAGTATTGAGGTCATTTCGATATGGGACTCTTTGAATGTCGCAGAGGCATACAGTCACATAGCATCGTGTTATTACTGTGTACAATGACACATTCGATCACATGGACGGCGTGATGCGAGCTTTGGCCAAGCAGAAGATTCCATGGAAGGAAGACTTGTTCTTCGCTGTGAAGTTAGCTCGACAGAAGCTCTCCAAATACTATGCCGAAGTGACTCCAACGACAGGCATGCTTCTGAATTCTGGGCACATCCTTGATTCTTTCAGGAAGTTGCGATCGTTCAGAAAGTGGGACAAAGAAATGGATATTCATCCTGAGGACGAGACATCCTACACTACATAATACCAACAGGCCTATCTGGAGTATGTAGAGAATGAATACTGGGCCAAACATCGACGTGTGCCGGTCGATAAACTCGAAACGGTACCGACCAGCAATCTCGTCCCCTCTGCAATGCCTTCAGGGTCTGATTAATCATCATTTGATCCATATAATTTGTCCAGCGATGATGAGGAATACTCAACGCCTAACAATGTAGCTGAGACAACACCCGGATGACGTGATCGCACAGTCCGCTTATTGTCCGCCGCCAGGCTCTATTTGAATTCACCTCCTGAAGCACCAAAGAACTGGGGCAAATCAATCCAAATCCCAATGATTACCACCCTGACCCAATGGAGATTCGCAGTACATTGTGGATACCGGACATAGCCAACTGGTGGTGACAACAGGAGGAAACACACTCAAAGTATGCCGATCTCCCCAATGTGGCGCGAGACATATTCTCAATCATACCACATGGAGTCGGAGTGGATGACTGTGTTTCCCTTGCCCGAGATGTTATGGGATGGAGGCAGTCAAAAACGACTGGTGAGACCCTTCCCGAAAAAGTTGTTGCAAGGCAGTTTGCTCAAGCCAATAACGGGATTTCGCAAGGCACTTACCCTGAAATGGATACTATGAGCACAGAAAACGACTCGAAAATGAAGAAACAGCCGGAGGAAAGGTAATTGCACAGAATGGCCAAGGTTCACGACTTTTTGGAGATGTGGCAGGGAAGCCAAAACCTACATGCTACACAGAAGAAATCCTGCGCTCAAAACAAGCAGATGACCGCTGTAGGATACATTCCGGACACGGAAGAGATCGTCAAATCATCCTGTTCACTCTTCCATCATGCTGGAGCGGCTGCATTTAAATTGCCAGAAAGATCACCTTTGCCACCAGCATTGTCTGCAAAGGACCACCCTGGAGGACAAACTGAAATCTTGAATGTCCGCCGTATTCTGAGAATCAACAGTCATCCAGTCGAATGCGACGAAGATAGCACAACTGAAAGCATTTCGGACACTGCAGATTGGCTAAACTGGAAAGGTGACTTGGATAATCCAAATGACAGCGAAGAGGATTGTGCTACAGACAATGACTCCAATATAGAGCACAACAATTGCATCAAGGATCAGGAATGCCCAGAGCAGGAGTATGTTAGCGCCGCGCCAACTGTGCCCGGATTAGTTCGACCGACAAGGAAGTCAAAGAGACAGGCTGAACAGGATTCAATGACGGTCAATGCAGCTGAAACGCGGAGAAACAAAGCAGGGAAGAAAAAGTAGGACTGAATGCGTCAATGGTTCACCAGCTTTATGTAGCTTGACCGAGAGTTTCAGTTAGTGATATATTATGGGCAAATGGTAAGTAGCTTGTGAATATTTGTTCATAGATAGATCTATAGCAGGCGCAATGAATCTTTTGGCATGATAAATCATTTTTAGTGGTGTGAGAGTGAACAGTGCAACAAAATGATGCTGCTCAGCATTGCCACAGGGTTGAGTCTCAATCAAGCCGAAAGCCAACCGGTACAGTCAAATCAGGATGAAAACAATTATGGCCAGCAGCAGATGATGAATGGACAATACTTTAAAATGAGAGTCAACGGAGCGTCAACGATTTGTGTTCTTGTAAATACTGCAATTCACCAGTGACTTGGTTGTTGTTTTGCATAATGGACGTATTGGTAGCTTTTATTGGCAAAAGGGATACCAACACGGTCACCGCCCCATTGTTGACATCAGCGTCACCGGAGCGTCAATGATTTGTGGTCTTGTAAGTACGGTAATTCAGCAGTGACTTCGTCGTTGTTATGCATAACTGATGTATTGGAAGCTTCTATTGGCACAAGAGATCGCAACACTGTCACCACCCCATTCTTAGCATGAGCGTCAACGGAGGATCAACAATTTGTAGTCTTGTATGAACGGTAATTCACCAGTGACTTGGTCGATGTTATGCATAACGGACGCATTGGCAGCTTCTATTGGCAAAAGAGACAGCAACACGGTCACCGCCCCATTCTTAGCATGAGCGTCAACTGAGCGTCAAAGAATGTTAGCTTTGCATCTTGAGTAAGTTATGTTCCGACTGGTTGCAACCATCCATTTATGCGATATTGGCAGCCTTTACTGGCAAAAACAACAGCGAAATGCTCCCTGCAGCATGCTGAAAATGCGCTTCAACGGCGGGTCAACACTTTGAGAACTTGAATATCGTGTAATCAAGGCATCGCGGGGATCTTCGCATGCATAACTCTGTTATTGACTGCCTTGCTAGGCACACATACCATATATTGAAGGTGAAACACAGATACCGAATTAATCGATATTGCAAACTGCTCAACAAGCAAAAGCCCATTAATGGTAGCTGAAAACCTGATTTTGAGAAGATACTATTAACACACTGCAAATACAAGAGCCTTATATGAATCTATAGATGGACCCGCTGTGCGACCCGCTGACAACCCGCCCAATTCAGACTGGTTGGGAGTTTACAATGGAACCATATCCGGGTGGGCAGTTCGGGTTTATTTATGACCCGGACCGCCAATTGGGCAACGGATTGGTTTGGACCCAGACCCGGACCCGATGTGATAGTCCAGAAACGTTGCCAACACTACCTTTGGACCATCTTGCTCCGAGACCAAAGACATAACTTATGACTCTTGACAACTCGACAAGTCAAAAATGTCATCAGGTGGCGGCAATGACATACCTGTGTCCCAGTGGGTACCCGAGGATGTCTATATATCACCAAAAGCCAATCTGAAATGCCGACTGTTTTGCGTTGACCATGAAACCTTCCAATACCCACAATTCTCAAACCTAGACTTCCTGGATAGACTCATTCCTGCAGATGGTAAAGACAAAGACAGAGATGGCCAAGCCTGCAATCGACCAATCGAGTGTCAATTAATCTGCGATTCCCAGCAGGCAACAAACTAGTATAGATCTCGCGGTATCTTGGCCGGTGGGGGAGGATTGACGACATGGCAAAGGGAATGGAGATGTTCAGGGCACAGGCATCAATGCCTACTCCGGACATAGTTGAACCTCATCGGATATCTCTAAAATCGAGCCCTATTATTGACAACCCCAGGGTAAGAATGTTAGGTCTATATCTATGTGGCACCATAAGACCGGATTCGCAACACGGAATTCACCAAGTACAAATCTGAGACTGAAATGGCGAGATACCTCGCTTCTGGGCACTTATCCATAGCGGTGGAAGCTGCATGCTTCTGGCACCATGGCTTCTCAAGCGACTCGCAATATCACATGAGGCGGCATACATCACTACCAGTGGCCTACATGGATGGGTAAGGCAATATGTGAATGACAGCCAGAAAATGCCAATCACAGTCCAGTACATGGACTATCTTGAACTGGTTAATCAATTAGCCATGCCAGTCGTGCCAATTCGGACGTACTTGCTAGTGGTTGGACTATTACGGTTCAACAAAAGACATTATGACATCCACTGGTCTCGCCGTTAAGTGACTTCCCTGCAATCACAGAGTCCTGGTGGAGCGGAAGATACTACCCCAATGACTAGGGTGGTGGCGAAACTGATCCTGTCAATAACAAGCTACTGGTAGGCTCGCGAGATGTACAGATTCATGGAGCAACTTAATTCCGCAACAATCTAGCTAGTGTTGAAGTACTTGGAGAATTTGCCCTACAGACAGGGTAATGCCCAAGGTTGCTGGGAGTTACTTTGGAAGGCATCACCTTGGACTCAGCAGGTAATAAAGACCAAAGCACTGGATGCCATGAATAGGGCGCAGCAGCAGGTGTTGTGGCAGATGAACCCCTCTGAGGAGTCACGTGAATAGATGGTATCCGCATGCCAACACCGAGAGGCAGCAACTGGAAAGCAGGGCTTAAATGCTCAGTGGGCGAACTGTTAAGGACAAGGCCTCCTGGATGACTACTTTCCTTCTTTTCTTGTTTACCTCCTAGTTTGTGAACAGTTAAGCTAATGCAAATCAGATGTAGCAGACAAATGGGTACCTATAGACCATGGAAACGTCGTCCCAGGAAAGCACTTGGATTTTGTGGATGATTCTAGCAAGATAGTGGCTGAATCGCTGGAACAGCACCACTCAATTGACCATGCAACTAATCATCAGCCAGGGTTTAGGAACCCGGACAGAGAAATCTACAACATATCGGAAGCTGAACCCATGTTACCCAAGGCTCATATATAGTGACCAACCATTCAAATGGCATTATTTAGTGGTCAATATCATCAGGGGCAGGCATGATAATATTTGTGAGGGAAAATAATCGCAGCATACCGCTATGCGTCAACTACCAGGTTATCAATTCGAGGTCAATCCAGAACCAGTACCCTCTATCTTTGATATCAGTGGTTCTAGAAAAATTGTGAGGAGCCTGAATATGCAGTCAACGGGATCTCCGGACCACGGACCACCTGATTTGGATGAAAGCTGGTGACAAATATCAGACTGCATTCTAGACTTGGTACACGCAATGAGAATGCAGTGTCCTGTTGTGTTGATTCACGACCACGGGAGCCACATTTCAGGCCTACATTTTCCAATACTTGTAGCGTTACATTCACAATTTTGCTGTATGGTACCTTCACGACAGACTTACATAATCGATCAGTGAGATTCAGCACAGGGATCACGTAACCATTCTGCTATAACCAACTCACCCAATTAGCCTGAAGTGCAATGCCAAAAAGTGTGTTGAGAGGGGTGAAAGTTGCTTCGCCGGTAGCATTGAATCTGGCTTCGCTGGAAGCGGTGAAACTGGTATCGCTGATTGCTATGGATCAGGGTTCATGGGGTGTTGGCTGGTAGCGGTGGAATGCTTACTCTCACCCCTCTGATAGTCTTGAGTTCCTGGGAGCAAGCTGCAAACGATAAAATTCTCACTCTCATATCTCTGACATTCTGGGTTGGCTGGAAGCAAGCTGGCAGCAGTGGAATAGTTACTCTTATCACTGAAACAATCCGGCTTCGCTGGGAGCAAGCTGGTAGCACTTGAATTCTCACTCTCATCTTTCTGACAATCTGCCTCGGCTGGTAGCAAGCTGGTAGCACTGGAATTCTCTCTCTTACCCCTCTGCCAATCTGGCGTCACTGGGAGCAGACCGGTCACTGTGGATCTGGCTTCACTGGTACGGTGAACCTGCCACTGCTGGGATTAAGCTGGCAGCTGTGCATTGGAAATCGGTCGTATGGGTGAAAGTGGCTTTGCTGGGAGCATGCTGGTAATAGTGGATTAGGTTTGCCTGGAAAGGGGGTGTTACATACCGTTTGTGGAAGAAAAATCAGTGCATCATGCCGGATATGTGGTGCCTGATTACAGGCCACTCAATCGGGGAGTGATCAAGTTTTAATTGCACCCCACATGCAGCTGAGTAATCTTAGTAAGCATTATCAGATGTGATGCCAACGAAATGGCAATCCCTAAGCAGAAAACAATTGAACATGTCCATCTAATGCACAGCCAATCTGGGGGCACAATGGTGCCCCTTGATCACTCGTCATTGATTACCTGTTGGAACAGGAACTGAACAGATGTTCAACATCGTAAATTGCGAGTTGTACTTTACACAATACCTAATGTTGAGCCCAGATAGTATGCAATAACCAATGTTATTGGTAGTTTGTTAGCCGACATCCATGTGCCCAAAGCTAAACTGAGTATATTTCATAATAGCAATTGGTTCCCAGGGGCATCCAGCATTGGTGTGAATTCCCTGGGCGAAATGATCCTATGGGTGGTGGCAGATGGCCGGATACAGTTACTTTGTAATGCTTCAGATAACCGTCATTGCTGAACATTTCGTACAACCTTCAACGTATATGAGTCCAGGCAATACCCAACCTCAGGTACTGAATACACCTGACTTCGTTCAATTGACAATCCACAAATCCTTATATACCAGTTTCGATCAGTTCGGCTGACATTTTGGTTACTATTCATTACATTGGATTTGAAATATAAATGTTCTCTGTAAACTTAGTATTGTAATTCTGCATCTTCCTTCCTGCTGTAGGATGGCCAAAGGTGTTTCATCCAATATTGAAGAAGTCAATACAGTACCTTCTCACTGTGGTAACTTGTTGACCATTGCATTGTGACAATTTGCCAGTGACAGTGTCCACATTGAGCAGCCCCATGTTCTGATGAACGGCGAAGAACCTGATGACAAAGAATACCAATGATTCAAGGACTGGCAGTCTCCTCAATTCCACCGAGTATATAAAATCGCAATCCATACTCATGTGTAGAGTTATGTCAAGCAATAAGATGTTTCGAGGAAAAATCCATTGCAGCACTATGCAGCATCCAAGGAAATTTGCAATTTACGGTAACTCAAATCACAAATTAAGCCAAATTCAGTATTTGATCCTTGCATAACCTCCAACAATGAGGCATTCCACAATGAGCAATCCAACTTGGTGTTAGGAATTATACCACTGGGCAATCGGAATAGACGCTACCAAAAGTAACATTATCATAATGCACAATGTGGGTTGTGAAATATTGCCTCTCTAGCAGCAATGAGAAAAATCAGATCTGTGAGACATTCCAGGTATATTTGCGAAGGAGTTTACCAGGACATATTTAACAGACTGACCATGTTTAACTCAATTAAGCAATAGTGCAATGCATTCCATTGCGGTGTATCTAGGTGAGCCTCCACAAGAAGTGTTTATGCTCTGTGGACATTTACTTATAGAATTCCGACCGGATCAAATCACTAGCATATTTGCTGTTCCATGCTGCCGATAGGTTGATTGTGGGCATGCTTGGCCCCACTGCTCTTCGATTTTCCAGGATGCAAGCTCAGAAATTGTTGATGCTCCTTTGACATTGCATTGATGCTTAGTTTATGACATTGTTACCAACGTGTAACAAGCATTGTTGGGTAGAATTGTGGCTGATTGTACAATTATGGATATATCTGGTTGAAGAGCACTATTATTTGAATAGACGAAAGGCCTAAATGTGTTCAGACAGTGGTAATGGCAATGTTCAGGGCATGATTACAATCTCATCGAATCCATATATATTCAAAAAGACTGGCAATTATTCAGTTATAGATTGCAGTTTTCGCACAGCCCTTTGTTTTGGCATGATGCAAGGCAAAACATCTTTGACGCTCTGTTTCGTTACGATGTGCACTCATTTTCGGGCATAGTTACGATGGGGTCGCACGCATTGTTGCCTAGACTGGCAGCTGGCAGTTCCATTATCGATCAATGTTGGTGCGCAGCCACATGATTACCCAGGATGCAATGCATCAATTAGTGGACACTTAGTTGACCCTGTGTTGAGGCTACATTAACACATTCCGGATACAGATTGTAGGACATTGCAATTAGATTGTCACAAGCATATTTGGATACAAAGGAAGGTAGTAGTTTGAGTATGGAAGAATGTTGTTGGATGGCACCTTGATTATTCAAGATGCAAGACCTATAATCATTGGAGATCCATTGACGCTGATATTATTAACATCGCAGCGATGTTCTCTCAACCATTTCAAGATAGAAATGCGGCTGCTCGCTTGATTATGGGTTGCTGCAACCCCCCACCCTGTGGATTTTATACGATGCAAGGACATGTGTCATTGACGCTCCATTGAACCTCATTGTTAGAACACAGTTGCATTGTTGTCCCACCATTTTTGCTTGCAACGGCAACCAATAGGTCAATACTGTGTTAATGTTACTGAGCAGCCATTTCAATGTATCAAGATACAATGCCAAAATCATTGAGAGCCAATTGACACTCATTATTAGGATGGGGCAATGAGCATGTCATTAACCTGTGTTACTATAATACTGAACAATACATTCACTTTTGAAAGATGTGTCAATGTAGCCTATTGATTTAGGACAGTGTAAGACTACGAATCACTGAGGCAGTGTCGATGCTCTATTTACCCAGATTGAAGCTATTATTGTACACTCAGTAAATGAATATTACAAAATGTATCGTCATTATTGACATGCAACATTGTGGTTGTCAGGATTATCTTTTTCATAGAGCAGATTTGTTTCATCTCAAATTCACATCAACCAATATCGGCGGTAGGTGAGCAAGACATGACGTAATGCTATCACATTCGAGAGCATTCGGCCGGCACTTTACCGTGTCGAACATTTCACACATTTTTGGTACATCTTGTTCGAGTTCTTAACCTTTCCCAATCCAGCTCCATCACCTCGAATTGCATAAAATACTGCAAGCCTTTTAGAGTATCACAATCATGTGTACCAGGTTTGTGCAGACAGTGATACAGATGAATACCTAGATGAATACAGTCTCATTGTTATCATGGAGACTAACTAGTCTTGAAAACACACTGCGCTATCCATGACACATATGACATCACCCACCTAAATGTGATTAATATCTTTTGTCACTAATATAGCATTTGGCGCCTCGCATACTAGTTGTCAGCACATGGATATCGTACATATTGACCGGGTTACTGATTGATTTGGATTCTAGAACATTCGCCCGGTGCGTTCTACCTTTCCACGAATAGAGGCAAATGATGATCTGTCACATTGTGTTCACTGAAATGAATACCAAGCCGACATGTAGCAAAGATGGTACACAAATAACATCTCACTGAGAAATGACATTAAAAATTCAGCTTAGCCTAGCCATTGCTCCACTGACACATAAGCCGTGACCAAGTCTTCAGCCGAAGCAGATTACAACAATGTAATTGGCAGTGCCAGCCATATGGCAAGGTAAAGGGTTCAGAATTCAGTGGGCAGCGCATTCTGAAGAAGTGTTTAATTGGGCTCTGCAGCGGACTCAAGACCGGGTAGACATCTGCTCAACAGCAGCTTCCCAGCACTTAGCAACATATGGCTCGTTCGTGGTCAAGATTTCCCTTTTAGCATTTACGACATTGCGGGCGCTATGCCAGGACACTTGTGAGGCGATTCACATAGTGTCTTTGGAGGTGCCACTGCATTATCATCCATGAGCGGGTAAACATCAACCAGCACCCTTCATGGCGAAGTGTCATCCTCGTTGCATTTTTCACCGAACTAGCCTACTGCGTTTTCCCATCCCAGTTCTATCAACTATTTAGGTTTCATTTGCTTCTACTGAAACCTCTTCATACGCAGCTGCAGAGTTTTGATGAATGTGTCCATCACCCAGCCGGGTTACTCATCTTCCCCCGGCAGGCCCCTCTCAGTTTCTACTTCATTCTCATTATCACCATCTTACCCATTGTCTGAACTTGCAATATCACTTAAACTTTGTCTGACAGCAACCATTCTCTGAGGAAATACTTTTCAGGTTCTTTTGTGTTCAATTGGGTTGTTTCAGCAATCTCCGTATCTTCCTGCTCCCACTGAATCGATGCCTCTGTATCTACAACTCACTTTCTTGCCTCAGCGGTTTCTCTCTCAACATTATGCTCAAGTCATTCCTCTCTCTCTTCATAGGAAATGCAGTAAGTTTGTCATCAGATCTCCGCCACAAATGTTTTTGTCCATCGCAAGCAGGACAATGCCCCCACAGCTTGCACTGTGTCTGTGTCCAGGAAGCTCTTCTCTTGATTCACTTCCTGACATTGTCAGGTGGACGACTGTGTTGTTTGGGCACATTTGTCAGCCGGAATTGCGGAACTGCTCGTTTTCAATGGATTGACCATCCTACTTTACTTTGACTTTGTTGTTGGGCAGGATGATAGATGTTGCAGGTTATGAACAGTATGAAGGCAAGTTGAATCTCATATGTCAAGGTTTGTACATTTACTCATCTTGAAAAAGCAAATCTCTCCTTTAACAGTTAATTGATTTTGACTAGTTAGTCTAACTGTACAACATCACTGGATTGTCAGCATCAGCTTCATGTAATACCCCTGGAGTTGTGTGAGACACACAGCAGCTGACATCCTTTCCATCGCATTGTGTCATAGTTGTATATGACCATGATGCAATTTCGGCTGTTGTACACCAGAAGTTATGCGTGTTACCAAACCAACAACATTAGACCGACATATTCCACATCGTGGGGTGCTCAGAATCCCCTGCAACATGGAGCCAAACTCCACAGGATTCCTCGGGAGTAGAACCAACAAGTTGACTGGTATATATTCAATCCGGACATGCTCCTAACTACTCAGTGCTCAGTACTCCCCAGGTGTTCACATTATCATCTTCATGTTCTATGCCACACTAGCAGATGATCGATACTCAAGCATCTCATCCCGGTGAGAGCGGATCTAAATCCAGCCAAGTGGCACGTGCTAAATCCAATATGGTTTTCATTGGCACATAGACAGAACAAAGACACATCTTACTCCACAGCGACGCTGCCAATGCATCTACAAAAGAAATGGCCCAGCATGCACATATAAAAAGTGTCAGTAAGACAAGAAGCGGCAAGAATAGCAAGCATTATAGAGTTAGATGTGAATAAATCAATATCGAGGTAATCCGCGGTCACATCACCATAGATTGTACTGTGGGTGTCCGTTCTGAGCTACATGCCCATTTTATGGCAGCCCATCACATGAAATCTCCACACTCCGCAAAGGAACTTTTCCACTAGCTCTGCAAAATTTATTATCATGATGTTATATTCCCTTGCAATCTCACAGACGAATTTCATTATTATTATCCCCAGGTGTGAAAGAAACAGACATTGATGTTGTTAAAGAAGGCAATGGAAACGTAAATGATTGAGGTTATAGCGGAATTATATTGTTAGAAGCAGCAACAAATTTTTGGACGGTTTCCACATGGCTGCTATTATGGCAACTACTCGAAGTTAGGTACAGCTGCCACAGTGCATCAAGTGCCTGGCCTTGAATATAGCCAAAATGGCCAAAGATGGGTTTTCTCTTGCTGTAATATAGGAAATAAAATATCTGAGGAGGAAACCTTGCACCCAAGTGCGAGAAGATATGAAGCAGTGTGTCTAGTTTGCTGGGCATAAAACGGTGAAGGCTGCAATGGAAAGACACACACCAATGATTAACTGAATCAGCATGGCCAGTGCGGTGCAAAAGTCTGTGTATCACCACCACTGGGAATCACCTTGCCACAGGACTGAGGCACGTTGGGTGAATGGAGGTGCAGGGATGATGGAGACGGACTGGGCGATGGTGGCGGATGGGGATACATGGGTGCTGGAGCTAAATGGAGTGTCAGAGTGTACATATTCAGGAAACCCAGAGATATATTTCTTGCATTGTGTCCTGTATTTCGTCTCGGATCATCTTCTATCATCTCATCTCATTCTACGTCCAATTACACACCCCATCTTTCGCATTCTTTGATCCCACTTTCTCTGTCCAACTCTTTGTGGCTCAACGCTACTGTGTGGATCCTCACACCCTGTTAGAATCATTTCATCTTACCATCATCCTATACTCCTCGAGCCAGAACCCTTTGTTGTCACAAATTCCATTTGCATCCCGCAAGTGTTAGTAATGGTTCCATTTTGGGACTGTGTGTACTACAGAGGTTCCATGAAATCCAGGCCGGAGGTGGTTTGGACCTGGTCGGTGCAAACCGGTTCCTTCAATGACCTCCTTGAATGTTCATCCGATACTTTAGTGTTTGGTACATGAAATATGGAGCTTCAGATGGCGCATCTTTTGGCCGTCTCCGGTTTTTGATATCTTCAAAACTCAGCAAGCTGCTCTGAAATTATTGTCATTATTGGCCGAAAAACGAGGTTTTTGGGCTGCCAGTTGCTGCGATTTAAATATATCAAAAATCGGAGACGGCCAAAAGATGCGCCGCGCTGAGCTGCATATTTTACATACCAAACACAAAACTCTCTAACGCATATTTGGGGCCTTAAAGTGATGGTTCGCTTAACAAATCGCAGAATTTTGATGCGGTAAAGCCGTTGCCACGCAGACCTATCAAACTAACATGGTCCAATACTGGAACCGTTGCTATCACTGGGGCCCGCGAATGGTGCGGCATCGTGTTGACAATGGGCTCTCTGTCCTCGAGCTCCCAAGAGTCACCTGAAACGGAGCCTGATGAACGATTCTGGTTCGGAATGCTGAGTATCGACTGGTGGGACAGCCCACTACTAGTGAACACCATTAAATATGGAGAGAAGAAACTACTGAAAGATACCTGCCTTGCAAGCGGAGAGCAGCGCCAAAGGAAGTCACTGCAGTCCTAGGGATGATACTTACAATGTGGGATAGGAATGACAGATGTGGTAAGCAGGTTCATCAATATCACGAACTAAATAGGCACCAACCTGTTACCCGCACGAACACCAATCAAATTACCCCTGAAATACCGAGCACAATGAAACATCGGGCTGATTCTGCGACAAACACCAATGCACTGGCTCTGATCTAACACCAGATGAAATGCACCAACCTTGTACAGAGACAAACACCAAGGAAATGGCGCCGAACTAACACCGGACGAAAGGCACCTACCTTAAGGTGAGACACATACTAACAAAATGGTACACAACTAACATCTAACGCAAGGCCCCAATCTAATGCCAGGAATATCACTCAGCGAATGGCGTGGGACTAACATGGGACGTATGGCACCGACCATACCCCGGGCAGAACACCGAGAACTAGGCAGTGATCTCATCCCGCGAGGAAATTCACCGACCTCACACTGGGATGACATGCACCAACCTCTTCAACTGGACGACAGGTACCAACATCATATAGGGACCACAGGCATCGACCTACCACACAGATGACAGCCACCGACCGGACACTGGAACATCTGGCGCCGAGCTGATATATAGGCAACAGCCAGGGACGGTACACTGGGACAACCGGCACTGACCGCGTACTGGGACAGGAAAACGCAAGAGCATTAACAACGTCAACCCCGGATTCACGAAGACACTGACCCGCAGGACTTTTAAGAAACGGGTTCGATGATACCAGAAAGATTGTAAGAAGTGCAAACGAGGATACTACTAGTTGTATGGGGATGTAAGAGGGAATTGAACATGATAGATCACTTGGCCGGAAGCTAAGGGTGATGACTGTGCGAGGTGGTGAAGCTGGACAATGAAAGGGACAAAACAACCAGCTCATCTCAAAATGGCGCCAATTGACATAACACCCCTTCCACAACTCACATACAAGCAATTGACCGTCAATTACCACTTCCTGCCAATTCACCACCTAATCCACCATCTCACATGCAAACTGCTACACACAAGGTAACAAGTGAATATTCCAAATCCACTTCAACCGCCGGTCCCGGCGGTAGTCCAGTTTCCTCCAGTGTTGAACTGTCAAGCCAGGACAGATCTTCCACCAGTGCTCGACCTTCTGCCAACGCCTCACCCAATCATACACTCAATCGAAGGCAATTCATTGAGTGCTTAAGCATGACTGTGGCGAAATAATGCAAGGCAATGCCACTCCTGGGCACTATGGGCGCACAGGGATCGAGTGGAGCTGACGTAAACAATTACATCGTGGGGTACAAACACCACTTCTGTTGTACTGGGACGGACCAGGCAGAAGATGATCTGATCACAACATTCCAGTAGCACTCCTCAGACAGCACACACGATACCAGCCAGAAGAGGAACGGCTATCTGGGGAAGGATGGGGTTCAATTGAAACAGGAGGTGAAGGATGTCTTATGGCATGCCAATAGATGGGTACACATGTACACAGGCTCAGACTTAGAGCCACTAGGCCGTGATCCGCCCGAATTTATCTATGTCCAGCTGAACGCAAGTATTCTCCCACACGACAATATCAGCCCAAGTATGATTACGAAGAGAGCCTTGGCCGAGGACTCACAAGTGGCAATGTTGCTCCGAGCCCTTCAAGGCGATTTGAGTGCAAACGCGGTAATGAAGATCGAATAAGATCCCAGAGTTCCCTTGACATTCGAATTCGACAAACTGCAAAACCATGTCCTGTCGAAATGTGCAACCCTGGATGCCCTTGCCATCCTGTATTTGAATAGGGCACCTACGGCACCGGCAGGCTCTCCTTACTTAATCAAAGCTGCAATTACGCTCCTTCAGATACCTGTTGTGGTGATTCTTCAGTGAATCGTTGACGAAACAACCCCTCTAGCAGGGCTCCTCATGGAAGATTGTCACATTGCTATAGTGAAAATATGATCAACAAGGAGATGAGCAATATGATTGAGGATGTCGACACTTCGACCTGTAACATAACCAAACCAAATGAGCTCTGGTACAGTTGTTACCAAACTGCCGGACCGGACACCATCCAAGCCAACCATCCACCTCACCACACAGCATTGAACTGAGCATCTCTGAATGCACATACGGGACTCGCTTGAGATCAACCAGGACACAATTACCTGGATTGTCAACTGCAATGATATGGACATTGTATCGATTGTAATTAGCTGGGACACATCCCCAGATTCTGTCGAGATGTGCGCACCAATCAGGGAAACAGGATAGTCCATCTCCAGACTCTTGGAAGACTAACAGTAGGATAACAAGGGAGAAATGGAGATAAGATATTGGGATATCGACCGGAGTGAAGGTTTTTATCTATATGGGAGAAGGACTGAGAGGCAGCGTCGCGAGGAAAGCAGGGAGGGAGAGTAGACACTATGGCTGCACCACAGCCATGTGAGCCGCAGCACATGGCATGATCTCAGCTGTTTCAGAGGGCCTTTCATCAGGAAACTGTGTTTCACTCAGGGATTGCCCAACTGCTGTCCATAATCGACAGATACTACGCTGAACAGACTACAGGCCAGACAGATAAGGAATAATGGAATGAAGACGGTATTCGGAAGTTGAACTGCGACGTTACAGAGGATGAAGAAGGGCAAGGTCACAGCAGCGCAGAGGAAGAGGCGCAGAGTGGATGGAAGAACAGAAAGCTGTATATTTAGATGAGGAACAAAGATAACAATGGTTGGCAGTCGTGGGCAAACAGACATGATATGACTTCGTAGGCGTATGACCTATGAGCATCGACGATGTGAGCATGGGTGAAGGCAAGCGGGTGGGTATTGAGTAAGAGGTCACGGAGGTCTCGACCTGTGCTAGGAACCAAAACAATGGAACTATCAGGAATGTGGTAGGTGTCAACAAGCAATCGCCCAAGACGGACTTGATCCAAAACATGACCCATATGATCTGCATCGCTCTGAAGCTTTGTTGGAAGAATGCCCCTGACTGTGATAGCGGAGACTATGAAGTCCTCAAAAGCAGCCAATAAGATAACACTATTGTAGCCCATCCGGTGTGAGAGACCTGTGAATTGACCATTCGAATAATACCAAATCCTTAAACGGTATACGTTCTCAAACAACAAGATGTTACTGCCAGGACCACAACCGCACAAATCACATTCGGAATTGGTTAGATATATACCTCTGCAAGTATGAGTCATTATATAGGAATCATTGCATTCCGGTATGCCTGGGCATCTCCAACTGATCAGGGCAAGGTACATGGACACCAACCTCCTATACACATCGAGGGAATAGCTGAGATCAACGGCATCAGTGATGGAGTCACCGAAGAGAGGGACATTGGGTAGTAACGTGCTGACTGGCAGGTGATCACTGCTGATGGTGATCAGTCTGATTTGTTAAATGGGGCGGAGTCCGGCCATGTCCAAGTCCAGGGTATGGTTATTCACGTGCCTATCTTTGGACCAACATCTGGATGCAACAGGGTTATCAGGAGCCTCCCCTGGCAAACAAAACCTCAGAAGTGTGTGAGGAATTTCGAATACGGCAGTTGAGAGCTCACCACCTCAGCCATCAAGGTGTTAGTGAGGGGGAGGTGTGTCCCTACCTCTTCGCGACACAATAGGTACAGAGCAGCACCCTGCTCACGAAACCTATATGCGTGTTGAAGTAAGTCCAACTAGGCAGGATGCGGCCCAGGACTACAAAGGAAAAAAGATGGAGAGTTCTGGGATGACAGATACGAATGAGACAATCTCAAGTGGTAGAACAGCAAATGAGAAGTAGTTGGTTGAAAAGAAGAGGGCACTTGCAGGGAATGTGGAAGGATTCTATTCCAGGGAAGAACAGGAAACGTTCAAAAATAAAGCAAAACAGTCAGTCAAGACAGGGGGGCTTTCAAACGGGGATAGTAATGTAATTGAACGCGGCGTGCATTTGGAGCATGAGTGGGAAAAAGAGAAAGGGCCGGTAGTCGGAGAGGTGGGTAGTAGGATGGTAGCAGAAAAGTTGTCGATCATACAAGATGCTCACCTGAATGACAGGTGGGCAATTTGGAAAGAATCCAACAATTTGGGTGGGTTTTGAAAAAAAGCATTGCTCCGGAAATTAGTTACATTTAACCCTTTTCCTCGTGTCTTGATTCCGCACAGAGCAACTTGAACCAACCCACCAAACCAGTCTGCGTGTGCACCCCGAACAAATATGTTCCCTAGCTATTCAACCATATTGCATTGTCGGATGGAAATATACCAGATGCCGCACCAGTCTGGTTGTCATGACAAATGTCTGTGGATTGCCTCTTAGGAAGGAATATCAGTAGATACAATTGCCAACGTGGATGACAATATTGTAGAGTGGTATAAAGGTAAGTTAAAGTAAGATAATCGCTAGAGATCTAAGGCTGGTGGCAAGCCGAGTATTTCAAGTGGGTGTTACCCAACCCTGGACACATCACGTGCAGCCTTGCCAATACATTATCCCCCGCCTTAACTGAAGACCCCTGGGTTGCATATAACCGTACAAGAGTAGGAAAGGACAGAAATCAATCAAATAACCACTCATCATATACAAAGGTGAGAACAGAGAGGTTGCACAACCGATCAGTAGCTTCCGGTAGCCATTAATCAGATCCGGCACACGGCGAAATTCCGCCTCTCCTTGACTTGTGTCTGGAGGTGGTAAACATCCGTCCCAACGCTATTTGAACTGGGCCGCGATCTAAAGAAGTAAAGAAGTAAACAGAAGGGAAAGAGAAAGAAGGAACATCCAAAGTAACACCGTCCTCCATATCGCCACTCCCGGAATGTCCGGCATCTGATCATCAATTTTGCTCTTGTAACTTGTACCAAGTGTAGGTCATCATCTGAATTAGACACCATAATCTCGGTGAAATCCGCAATCCGCAATCATAGTTTGAGCTTTGTCTTTACTTGGTGGCATCGATGGTGGATTCTTCTCACTGCTCATCATCACGATTGCGATTTCCATTGCCATCGGCCATAGCCATCGGCAATTGCATTGGTATATGTCACTTGTGAGCATTCCAGTAACAGGTCATAATCACCATACTTTCAGGTGCGCTAGCACTCGAGCTATCCCAATTCCTTGTGAACTCTGCAGGCCCTGCCCATCAGTGATGATTCTTGCTGCTTGGGAAGCTGCTTGGACAGTCAGATCCGCACACAATTTGCACAGATGAACCGGGGTTGACTTCTCGGCATGGATTGTAGCTGTTGGCCTTGGTATCATAAACGTGGGTGATGGTCAATCATATATGACCTTGTATCTATCTCGTAAGCTTTTCATCAAATGGTCCTTTATACCATATGAATCCAGGCGCATTTGCATTCTCCTGAGCCATGATGCATACCTTGTTTGGCCTGTCTTGATGTATCTGAGATCATCCGTTGCAGCCGATGACTCTCACACGCTGCCCGTCAGTAGTTATATTCATCCTTCTTCAGCATCAGGCAAACAGGCTTATTGGCCACCAGTATGGTTGTGCAACATGCAGTTCAGTATGCTGTTTGCTACGCATCCCAGTTGGTGCCTTCGGTAAAGGGCTCCTGATAATCCTCATATTCAATCCCAATAGAGGGTCATTCGGCCATGATCGGGGTTGGATGCCATTCGGTGAATGTCTCTTGCGATGCCATTCAGTAGACTATTTGGTATGTGTTGGAACTACTTTGGTAGACATTAATACACTCATTCGGCATCATTCAAACTCGCTTGATCATCTGATCATCTCTCTGGTGCTCCTGTAGTCGCACCGATTATTCTCCAAGTCGGTGCACTTGTAGGTACACTGGACATCAGCCCTGTGTTCGGTGCATGTATCATCTCCAATCGCTCGGCGGTTTTCCTCCGGCTATGGTGTCCGCTCCTTCTCCAGGTTTGCTTGCTGTCAATTGTCTGGGTATCCATATCATCGTTTTCTGAATTCGCTTGCCGCTTCATCTCCAGGGGCACTGCTGACTCTTCTTCATGTATGCTTGCTAACACTCCTGGTGATCCCTGCTGGTAAGTGGGCTGCAAAAGGCTTCCTCCCAGCACTGCCGGTATGGTGATTGCTTCGAGCAGGGGTTGGTTTTGATTCTGTTAAGGTTATACCCGTTTTCGAAGTTGTAGCTCTCCCAATGACTAATCTATTTCGGTTTCTTCGGGTGCCATATAGCTTGCTAAGACTTGATTCTGAAGTTGATTTGCAGTAGCAGCTGTGTATCTCGGGATTGACATGACTCAATCGGGATCGCCGAGGCTGGGCCAGGATCTCATTCGGTTATATGATTTGCCCATGCGGCATCTTGATTCATCTCTGGGTGCGTTTGCCATCACTTCTCAGGGAGTACATTGCACCTGTGCTAGCCTTCTCTATTGGTCATTGCGTTGCATGGTGCTGTTTTCCTGCGCTTCAGGTAGAGTAATTGTTGTTGTTAAGGGTTGTTACGAATCCGGGCACTGTGATCCTCCTCTTCAAAAATCTATACTCCGCCAAAGATTAATCTTGTACAGCTTGTTCCGAGTTGTCATTGGTGCTGTGACTTGGCATCTGATTTACGATCGTATTCGGCATCTGAACTGGGGTATCTAGGTGCATGATTCGGTAGCTGCGAATAGTCCTTCAAATAGTGCTCTGAGTAGTGGTTCTCATTGTACTCGGCGGAGCCATGCCGCTGGATGACCGTATGTCAGGAATCCCGGCTCAATTGTAACTTCGTAGATTCATATAGGGAAGAAGATCGATTGTCATCAGTCTCGCTTAATCCATCTCGCTTAATCCATCTCCTGGCATCCATCCAGATCTGAATGTAATCCATATCATGGCGCAATCCATTTCCGGCCACTGTCCCCCTCCGGCCGCGATCCATGTGCGGCTGTGATCTGGACGGTTCCAGACATTCATTTCCACGGTGTGCATAATTGCGCTTCTATGGTCCGCATTCCGTGATTGCCACTGTAGCTCTGTGAGATCTCTAAACGTCATCTTTCCTGACCTTCACAGTGTCCGTCTTACATTGAGTCTTCATTGCAGTCCCATAATCCATCCGGTGACATATCGTCCATCATAAGAAAATACCGACTCATTGATCCGTCCATATGTCATAGGATCATGGAGTTCAAATCGAAACCTGTTATCCGACCTCGTGAGCACGTGATCTCAATTCATGCAAGAGCATGGATATCGCTCCACCCACCTCCGAGATGTTCTTCACACGCCCATAGGGCAAATTATAGCCGTGCTCCAAAATGATTGCAGTTTTCCAATGCGGTGGTACTTTCTACGCATTTGCTTTGCAGAACCTCGACAAAATCCCAGTCAAACGCTCGATATGTCCTTCATCGTCGGTTGGCACTATGGTGGTCGTGGTACCAGATCACTCTGCAAACTTTTGTTCTCAATTCGTAATTGATATGGAGAGGTAGATGAACATCTAGGAGCCCGCATTGAAAACAGTTCGTTTAAGGAAGAGCCAAGCCTGGCCATCCAGTACTCCCTATGTATCTGGGTGTGTTGACAACCTTTACACAAGTATACCCTTAGGAACCTTGTTCTGGCCGTTGCCACCGCAGCTCCCTCCACACCCATCCAGTGCCTGGTGCCTGTCTCACCACTTCAGATGCTTGCCACATTCACACACAGCAGCCCTGAACGAACTCTCACGCTAAGGAAGAACGTCGAAACGACCGGCTTACTCGCCAGTTGATCATCACAATCAGTAGCCGCGAGTTACTGTAATTATGAAGTACAGGGACCTTCGGAACACGCCTCTTGCCTAGCCGTGATCGAGGAACATTCCCAGGGCATACCTGATTGCCTACCCGGTCCACTGCCACCACTTCCACTCACTCAGCGATTGCATAGCCAAACGTCAAAGGCTTTGCAAGTCGACCCTAGGATTCCTGGCCTGGTATCATGGCAACTCCTATCAATCTCCAGCTCACGTAGTGTATTCACCGAGGCTGCCACAATATTGTACGAATACGCTGATGAGGCGAATCACGTACTTGTCACACCCAATTGGGACTCTAACATTCAAACACTGACCATTGCAGGCTGGGGATACGACATATCAATTGAACCTCTGAGCGGATTTTAAATAGATGCGGAATCCGCTGGTCTCCTGAGAGTGCCCAGACGGTCCATCCTCCTGTTGCCCCATGGATTTTCAGAATCCCGGCTACAAATTATAATCATCTCCACTGCATTCCAAAAAACACTCTTTGTAGGGCATCATATGGGGGCATCCGTATTCGCTCGTTGGCAATCAGTTTTCATTGACTTGTTTGACGAATTTCCATAGAGTTGGCGCAGATGGCTCTCGATCCCCACAACGATCTAATCCGGTTGTTCTATCAGGTGCTAAAGGTGATAATAGACAATAGTAGTTGCGAATTGTATCTGGTAGCCACATTAGAACACATGCAGGTTATGGAACCGCCCCTTCGGAGCTGCCACACGATGGGCGATCACTGCTCATGTATCTTTAAGTCTGCCCGGCGGTTGATCATGATACCGGTAATAATATTCCTAATCATAGTTGGCTAAGTACATAGTTGCTGATAGAACTCCTCACAAGCATCCGTAACGCAGATGACTCCATCGAGTCGTGTGGATGGAAATCACGTTTGTAACTGCCATCAGCGATGTGGATCAACCTGCACAGTGTGTATATGAGGAACCCACCCTCATCCTCGGTACATGCACATACTCAAGGGACTTGACCAACTATCGTTGAGTAAGTATCAGCAACTGTGAACTCAAGTCCGACCGGCTTCGGCATTGCCAGTGACCCAAATCTCAATGGCGAATGGGCTATGGAATCGGCACTGCGATCGTCAATTGACCCAATTGCAATGTAACTTTTCGAATCTCATTCATGCTGCAATTAATAGCATTGGAGTTCACGTATGACGAATTAGTGGAAATGGACTTCGCTGGACTTGGTCCTGGACGCGTCTCCTGGACCGCTGGCCTCTGTAAACAACTCGGAATTATCTGTGCCACTGGTAACCTCAATACGGTGTACGTCCCGAGCGTAGTTACTTCGGCATTCTGTCTCTGTCAGTTGCGGAAGATTTCTCTTTCTGAGGTTGCATGATACGTCTTTGGCCATTTGGCCTGGAGTCAACATGGAATCATCTCTGCTATTGTAAACCTCATTTTGGTGGACAATACATGGCTTTTTTGGATCTGCGATTCATAGATCTCAAGTCCGTATGATTCCTCAATCCAAGGTGTCACGACGCATGTCTGGCCGATTGGCCTCTATACTCCACACGATATCCTCTGTTACCATTAACCGCAAATCAATCGACATATCAAGACATTTCACTTTGCCAATCCGTTGTCCCAAATCTGGATGATATCTCGCACCTAGATTGCATGTCGTGAAGCGTCCTCACGGTGTAAATCATGACAGCCCGTATGCGAAACGTATTTGATATTACAGACTGATACTAGTGTAAAGACATAGGTGGGTGTATGGCCTCGTAGGAAGGTATATCAGTAGATACGGTTGCAAAGGTGACTATCAATATTGTAGAGTAGTACGAAAGTAGGTTAAGGTAAGATTATCACTCTAGATCTAAGGCTCATGCCAAGCAGAGTATATAAACCGGGTGTTACCCGGCCATGGACATGTCACGTACAGCCCTGCCATTATACTGGTCAGGAAATGCTATCGCCCAGGCGCTACCAATACCAGGCTTCTGGGACCAGTTGTTTATTCTCAAATTCATCTACAGTGTAAAAGGGGCAAGGATGACACCTGAGTAATTACAAAAGCTTCGCATAGGGAGTATATCATAGCCGAAGGAAAACGAAACCCTCCTGGGGATGCTCTGAAATGCAGAATACACTCTCTCATGGACATGGGAGGATTGGGGAAAGATCAGCGAGGAGGTTGAGCCACCCAATCTTATCCAACTAGGGCGCGTTCATAAGGTGTCGAAGAATCATGAATGACATATACCACAGCAAGTGATTTACGAGGAAGAAGAGCGAATTGAACATATAGTCACGCAAGGCCTATTCGAGCTTTCTTAGGGTCCCTACAGGAATGGCCACTATGTGGTTCCCAACCACAATGGTGAGTACTGCGTCATCATCACGGCCGTGAGCGCGAATGTGAATCCACTGGAAGACCCCAGTATACGACCTCACTTTGATGAGTTGTGTAATGTCTTCGCTCGACTGCTAGTTTCTTCAGTGATTGATTTTCATTGTGGGCAACGACAAACAATGTTCCAAGTGGATAGCCGGGACTATTTGCATTTCCAGACTTCACAATCCAGGTATTGGCCAACTAGATGTAATGGCGACACGTGACTGTGGCCGGGTAACGGCCATTCTATATAGTCGGCTCGCCACGAGACTTAGATCTCTAGCGATAATCTTACCTATACACCTATATTTACTATCACTCGAGTCCAC
>Ga0307512_10000206_pt1 | contig 81558 bp, 73 predicted proteins | sample 14_EM_MG_FD_200267 | JGI IMG/M metagenome (GOLD analysis project Ga0307512, IMG submission 200267) | Populus trichocarpa ectomycorrhiza microbial communities from riparian zone in the Pacific Northwest, United States - 14_EM | ecosystem: Host-associated > Plants > Roots > Unclassified | place... | reverse complement strand
GTTTTGAAAAGCGTTGAACGATAAGTAGTAGCTATGATTTCCAGGCGCACCAGCAGCATTCCCAAAGAAGCGGCGGCCAGAGAAAGGCCTAAACATTGCCAGGCATTGTGTAAACGGCTTCAGCATAACTGCTGCCACTGCGAAGAGCGTAACACACGTGTCGTTCTGATGGTGCGTATACTTCAGCAAAAAGTAAAGGAGGTACATGTGCAAAGCGACGAGTAGCGTGTAATTCTCCATCAGAGGGTACGAGGTCCCGTCAGAGCCATCAGAGCCGTCCGGAACACCCGGGTGTTTCTGACGGAAACTAGGGTTGTTGCTGATGCATAATCCATGCACATATACAGCGAGCCATCAGGCTGTGGTGTGAATAATACTGGTGAGCGGAAGTTGCTTCGCATGGGCTGAATCCAACTTCAGCAAATCGCTTGAACCTATCTGCCTCTGAAGCTTATGATGTTACCGCGGAGAGATTCGTCATGGTACGTGGAGTCGTATTTTACTATTCAGATCCATTGTAATTTCGAACATGGTATACCTTCCTTTCTGCAAATTTGCATCAGATGGCTCGCTGAAGAGGCGCTGGAACTCTGTCAATATCTCTTGAAACTCACCTGGCAGTTCATCTGTTAGAAGGTTATCACCATCACCGGGGTGGTGCACTTTAATGAAGAAGGCCCATTTCCGCAAGTGGGCAGATACATTTTTAAGCTCTGCCTTCTGTATCATGTGGATGCCCATAATTATGGCCTGCTCCACAATTTCATCGTTGACGTCTAAGGGGCGTAGTCTGGGCAAGTAGTGTACTTGGCCTTGCTTTCATTCTTCCCATCGGTTGTTGGCAATCCAAATTTCGTTGCTGTCATGGTCAACTTGATATGGACGGTTTGTATCAACCATCCATGGTTTGCTAAGCACCACATCAAATCGTTTGACGTCATAGGCCGTAATTTCTTCCACATAGACATATGATGCACCAAGTCATAGTTTCGATTTGTCTCGTTGGCGCTTTTCTATGTCATCCTCCAAGTTGAAATTTGCGATCTCCACAACCATCCATCCCACCTCGTTTGCACTCAGAATGGCTACCTCATGATTTGGTTCATCAAGGAGCTGCCAACTCACATAGTTCTCGGACACACCATCGTCCTGTACTACTCTTGCCTCTTTCCTGAACCACCCTCCCTCTTCAGTTTGGTATCGTAACTTTCCATAGAACCTTAGTGGGTCGAACACTGAGTCAGCTACTTTACTCACTTTCAAGTGGTGGTAATGGGTGAAAAACTTGAATTGACTATCTGGGACCAATTTGCCACCCATTTTGGACAATACCATACATGATGGTGTTTATATAGGAGGTACAGCCACAGCTACTGACCTCCTTTCCCTTTTCCCCCCTCAGGGTCCGAGTCTGAGAGACTCTCAAACTCGCTCTCTTCCTCGCTGTCTGTCTCCGGCTAAGTCTCTTTCCCCTTGGCAAACCATCCACTCTCATTTCGACCTGTTAGTGCACCTCCCTTTTTCTTGTCCTTGGGTGGGCTTCCAGGCTGGGCTTGTAAGGTATCCTTGAAGGCCTAAACTTGTTCGAGTAGCTTCTTCATCAAGTCGCTGTTTGGGCAAATGCCAGATATATGACCTTCCTGGCCACAATGACAGCAGGTTATACTGTCATCTTTGGCCCTGCCAGCTACGCCAGCTGTACCACCCTTCTTGGAGTTCATTTTCCTAGCTGAAACCTTTGTACTGGTGTTCATGCTGGAGCCACTACCAGGTTGAGATGTGTTGAGGGACATGTCCAATGCCACAGGATGTTCCATGCACTGCTGAAGAGTTGGAGTCCTTTCGCGCATGCCAATACAGTGGACCAAGTCTTTATGAACTCCGGGGTTGCCCCTTTGGATCATATACTGATAAGCGTCGGCTAACTTTCGGTTGGCAGTGGCTGGTGCGTGTCCAATCTCAACCAGAGGCGATGGAATTGCTCATTATACACTATGACACATTTCAAATTCTGTAGGCTCAATTCGTCCCATCAGCATTTTACCAGGTCGAAGGTGTTGGATGGAATATACTCAGGGTTCAACCACGTGCAACAGGTACTCCATTTGATTGGTGTACTCAGCGGGTACCAGTGCATGGCCTAGACTGCTGCATCGACTGTTAGCTGTTGCACTGCTTGTTCACCCCAACCAGTTGTGCCGACCCATCCAATGGCTCGGGCTGCATTCCTGGAGGGTAGTTCCAAAGCATAAATGACAGCGGTGCAATCACCCAGGGTTCATTTGCCATCATACGTTGGAAGGTTCGACAACCTGTCTGAGAACCCATCGCGTCCAGGCAGGCCAGGGGTCGGGTCAGACGTGCCATGGAACCAGGATGGGCCAGGGGTTGGTTAAGAGGTATTTGGCGCCGCAGTTGTATACACTTTGTTAGTTGTAAGTTGTTGAATGACAAGTTCGAATGCTCTCAATTTGGTTTCAAGGCCGCTATTCTCTGACGAGAGATTGTTTACTTGGTGCAGCAGCATGTTTTTCTACAGCTGGAGCTGTACAATGTTTGTCTGCTCCGTTGTCTCCGACTCCAACTTGCGCTTGTCAAGACATCTCTCCAACTTGGCCACTCGCTATTTCTCAATCTGGAGTTCATCTTCCAACTCCTCAATTTCTTGCTGAGTGGCCACTAACTCCATGCTCAGGCCTTCTTGGACGGGCTCAGTTGGCTCCAAGTGATTGACATTTATGGCGAAGCACTTGTTGAGGTCGCAAATCTTGGAGATTTCTCGGCTTGTTCAAGGCTCTCACAGAGGTTAGCATCAATAATCTCCAGTTGGACATCCTCCATAGCCCAGATCCAGCAAATTGCACGATCAGACAAAGGCCCAGGGCCATCGTCAATGACCTTCATTCGAATTGAGATGTATGCTGTTGTACGAAGTTCTGTAGATTGGAAGCCCACAGTGAGGGAGGTCTTATCCCTGCTGCTAAACCTGATTAACTCGGCCTTGTGGAGTGCATCAGTAACACTGACATCCTACACATTGTGCATGTCAGGTTGGTCGTGTGTAGCAGAAAGGGCTGGGAAGTCGGAGAACATGTGCAATGTCTCTGAGCCGCCAGCAGTCCACCTGTTCAAAAATGAACAAAACAAACCAGCCATTGTGCATTCTGTTTCGATAGCATCTGATGCGTGTGACGCCATCACAAGTGGAGTGTTGCTACTCCTGTGGGCAAATAGCCTCACCGTAGGTATAGAAGTGAATCTGATTGATGCTCGAGCTACCCTTTCGCTTGAACTGACTACTATTTGAGCCTCCTGCGGAGCTGCACCTTGACATAACCAGAGCCATCCACCTACAGGCGCTATTGCAGAACTGGCAGCCATTGGAGAAGACTTGCAATGCTGAAAAGATTCATTGACCATCGATCAAGATGGGTCTGGATAAAAGTTCAAGGGAAGTTTAGATTGAGTGGTTGAAGAATAGGGGAGGCAACAAGAAACTGGTGACAGATTCGGGAGAGTTTGCTGATGTCACACTAAGAAGTATTTTCCCATGTTGACAATTTCAACTGTCATGGTTGTGATTAACTGGATGCCAAATGCGAACCGTATATCCCCAAATCAAACCCAAGCTTTGTAGACAGATTGAGGCACAGGGAGGGGCCGATTGATTTGATCCAACCAAATTGATGTCTGAAAGAGCCATGCAGTCTCATAGTGACAATGAAGTTAATGGTAGAGGAGGAACACTTCCAGAAAGAATATTCGGGATTTTATATATACAGCCAGCTGATGAATGAACCTGATATATGGCCTGGTTTTGTACAACTGTTGCCTTTCAAATGCTTTGAAGTTGAAACTGAGACACAATTTGAAATGATATTTGGGAGAAATGAGAAAAGTGAAATGGCAACACGCAACCCAAGTTAGAGTGAGTGCCAGTACATCTATCTCACAGCTGTAGTACTTAAACCTGTACTAAGATTATTTCTATTCCACCTACCACTTACATCCCTATATATACTCACTAGCTGTAGTATTTAACCGTACTGATATTGCTTATGTCTCTAGTACAGCATATGAGTACATGCCTTTCAAATATACTGCATTTCTTGATTATCAGAAATATATTGCATATGACGATGTGCACCATATACCCCTGTTGCCAAAATGACACAAACAACAGAAACAAATAGCCTACATGCCAAATTTATTGTCAAATATCTATTATGCCTACTAAGACAACTGGCAGAAGTCAATTGCACCTGGCTAGTGCAGATTCACATGTGAACAACATATAATCTCCTTTTCATCAGTTAACCCCTATTCTCAACAAACAAGTCTCCATATACTCAAACAATGAAAATGACAATGTGAGTAATCAGAGTCTTGAGGAAATCAGTACATACGTACATAGTGACTGGAGTGGCAGTCTGGGTGAAATCCTGAGCAAGCCTAACCCAGAGCATACCATACAATCCAAGATCATGGAGAGACTGCAAGAGACATTCAACAATGCCATCCAATGGACTACCCAACTCTGTCTGTGGATCACTAAACTGATGGAAGCAAAATGGGAATTCCAATGAAATAAAAACAAAAATCTCTGATATACCTTGTCCAGAAGGTACAGCTGTGGAGCAATGGAGCTTGATAACTCCCTTGACATATTATTGACTAACTTCCAGTTGCTTCAAAACTTATTCCCATGCAGAGATCCCAACAAGGTAAAATATGTAGTAAGTCTTCTCAACACATGGAACCACAAGCTGGATACAGAACAGAGTCAAATACAAATAACTGATCCCAAACAGTGGCTGCAGGACCTCAGGAGAATCTCAGAGCCTTGTTTGGACAACATTGCTGCCATCTCAGAAGAATTGCAGAAGATGTATGGCAATGACAACAGAAAACTCAATGTGACAATGAACTATACGACTGAAATTGTGGAAGGTGAGATTGAACCAGAGAGAGTCGGTGCCAATCTAATCAAAGCACATTGCAGTGTAGCAGAATGGCTCCTACTGGGGAACAAGAATCTTGCAGATAACTCGAGTCCACATAAGCAACCGTATCGTATCTATTTGCGCGTATTCAGCACCCTTGTTAGTACGATCTTTTTCATTGCTATGAGTCTTTAAGAGATCAGACCAGTTTTGCTCATGGGAGTACCAGCTGTACCTCTATTGAACACATTGCTTCCAAGATCTCAAGACATGACTCTGAAGTACGTCAAAGGATAAGTTCAATTGCATATGAGTGATTGAAACAAGTCCAATTACCGACAGCTACATTGATAATGCATTGTCAACTTCCACATGATATGTATATGTCTAAATGTGTCAGTCATCTCACAGCCAAAACCTAATGTCTGAGGCAACAAGAACAGACCAAGAAAAGTCAACATGTGTGAAAAGAAGTCAAAGGGTTAAGGATAAAGCAAGTCAAATCACAATGATAGATCAAGCACTAAGTAAGTCAATGACCATAGTATGTCACAACAAGGACATCCCAAGTGGCAAATGAATTGAACCCAAGTGGGAAAATGAGACAAAGCAGGTTGACCATGATCAAACAAAACACCACCACAGTGGAAGACCACTAAAGTACCCAGATGATCGCTGCAGAGAGACATGTCAGTGTACAGAGCAATTGACAGAAGGGGAATACAAAATATCTATTGAAGACTAAGTCTACAGAGCCACAATGGCAATTAACACTGATTTGAGTCAAAGTTGTTGGCAGAGCAACCAACTCCAAAATGGGGAAATGGCCATGTCTATAAAATCTAGTCCAACCAACAACTCAAATACCCACTAAGAGAGAGCCTACTAAGACACATGTTGCAAAGTCTACAGCAATGTATAACACAAAGTTATACTGCAAAATTACATACTCAGTCAACATTCTACCGAAGCCTCTGATCAAGAGCACAACCATGAGGTGATCAACACAGTCAATTGAGTGGACATTGAATAATGATCACCATGTCAACTTGTATCGTTACGCCTGTGGCACATACTGATGACTGCCCGATGAATGATATTGTTTACAAAGGATGTTGAAACACTCCATGGTGCACTGTAATTTGGTAAGTATACCATGTTTGAAAAGCTTACATGATAAATGTCAATGGATGAGACACAACTATATGCTAGGCAGTGGACATAGATATTCAATGATTCCCAAAGGCTATGAATGACACCCAGAGCCAGAGCAGTCCTTGATGATTCTGGTGAAGACATTTGCCAACATAGTAGCTACAGAAATCATGGCCATTGGAGCATGTGTAACAAAGTCAAAATATCACGATGGGACCACTTTTGACTACCTCTTCTTCCTCTCTTCTGTTCTCTGCTTAGAACCTTAGCATGCTACAAATGGTATTGGAATGGGGTTCCCCAGCCTGCCACTGGAGGTGGAGTATCTCCATATGCCGGATTTACTGAAGGGTCGCTGGTGAGCTGTATCAATCAGATATGTGACTTACTGGTTTGTACTAAGTTATATGACAAATAGTTAGTACTTAGCGCCCATTGATTCTCTTTGATTTATATATCTTGAATACGCTTTGGCACTTCAGAATGTCCACGTAGAATGTGGGGGATAATGTTCCCATGAAATGTAACCCAAGGCAGAATAAGAGCCAAACAATATTGGTCGCCTGTATGGCACATAGCTCTGTACCAACAACATCCTGATTCATCTTACCACATTCTGCTCCACATATACTCACTCATACTTCTGTGCAACTGTACCACTATACCATACATCTACAGTAATATATAGACATATGTGCATTTACAGGCAGTTACAGGGAAGGAGGATGTGGAGTACGTACTTGATCTAGCCAAGGTTATTCCGACACTGATTATGTTAAGGCTAGATATGCCCAACCTTTCATCATGTGACATAGAGTTTGGACATTTCTCAGAAAAATCAATAACTGGTAGGTGAGGAGGACTATTGGCAAGAAATAAGTAGTTGAATTAATATCAGTTCTGATTGAAAGAAATGAATTTATTATATTCTACAGATACTGATTCATTTCAACTCTTCTCTGTGAAATACCTATAATAGTGATCAATTTTAGAAGTACTAGAGCATCAGCCCATCTCCCCTACATATTTCAGTACAACTGAGCTGTATCAGGGATGGCCCCCGTGGTGTAGTAGTATTGCTGCTGTACTACCGGCTGTATCCAGTGGGTTCAAATCCCAGTGCCATCACACCAACGATAAGTCTGTTACATCCTTAATCAGACATCAAGAGGAATGTAGGGGTTGTGGTAGACATGATACGGGCATGGTGGAAAGTGGACGCCAGGGCAGACGTTGGGGAGCTCCCCATCAAGCTGGTTTACCTGGAGGGGGAGGTGATTTAGGTACTGTCACACTCTGAGTGGAGTGAATACAGAATGATTAAAACAAACAAAAAAAACTGAACTGGATCATCGAGAATCAATCTAAAACAGACAAAAGTGCAAAGGAAGTTCAGATGAAAGTACATGGTAAGCATGTTCTTGACTCAGATAATAGAATTTCAAAATTGAACACTGCTGTCAATTCTATAAACTAACAGTTGAAATATTAGTTTTTCAATGAGGCGGTTAGGTTTGTGTATTCCCTTCAGATAAGAACATAGAGTACTGTTGAAGTTGCTTGCAACAAGTAATTAATACCAAGCCTACCTGTAATCAAGTTTCTGGTGCAACAGGTTTGGGCAATATGGTTCATTATAAGGAGATGGGTTTGGGATTGAAATGTACCTGGGGCACTGGCAGCAGATACCTTGCATCTTGACAACACAGATACCTCAGTGGCAGTGGCAATGATGTGCAAGTTGCAGCCAGAGAAGGTTGTTGTGGCATTGCCGATGGCAATTATGTGGGGGAATAACATTGATAACTGAGTGAATATGTTACAGATTGACTATCCTGGGTGTATCTGTGAACAATGAGAGTGGTATCTGTTGCAGAGACCGAATTCAGTACACTGCCACTTTGACCATATCCGGACCACTTTAGCACTGGAGTGTCCTGTGGATTCTTCCACACATGAACCAATCTTGGTGGTAAGAATTCCTGGAGAGGCAGACATTCATTTGTATCATCATTATTAGAACATTGGCAATCAATTTCACTCTTCTGAGGGTATTGGATGCAGACAATGCACATCTCACCCATGATGATCTGAATACCAGTATTGAATATCCTGAAACCTCATGGTATATCCACCTCCTTTCATATGATACCTTCACATCCCAAGTGAATCCAAGAAGCAATGGTGAATGCTGATACTGTTCACACAGTATTGGGAAATATAAGTAGTTTCATTAGTACATCACCAAACTGAGTGTGTGCTCCCCAATTGGAAGGAATGCTATAATTGAATTAATGCTCCATGTTGCAGGAACACCGGGATTTCATTCACACTTTGATCGGTGTATTCAGATAATGTGACTGATATTAAGTTGGTCTGATGATCCACAGTGCAATATTGTGTGGGGAATGTATGGTGTAGAGGAGGTGTATTCTGCAGTATAGGGGTTGGTGCATGCCATCTGGACTGAAGATAACAAAGCCCTCAATCATACTGCATACCAAATGATAAACATCACACAGCCAATGACAATTACAAGGTGCTCCAAATTGAAATTCGCAATTAGGACACAACAAGTTCTCATCCTCAAGGAGAATACACCCCTCATTCATCCGAAGATGACTGAAGCAGAGCGAGTCAATCTGCAGACCGATGAGGATATGTACCCACTACAAGGTGCTTCAGCAACATGGAGGTTTGACAGTAAGCAGCCAGCATTGTGCAAATTAGTGTTGGAAGAAACTGAAGATCAGACTAACAATTCAGGAAAACAGTATAATGAATGGCCAACTAATACTTTGGTGTATACTCTGATTTTGGATGTCTGCTAGAGATGAAGGTGGCAATACTGATCAATTATCCCAGGCAGTATCCCAAACCTGACAAAGACTAAGGTTCATCTGAGGTGCTCCTTGACAATCCGGAAGGATTAGAAAATGCCGCCGTTGGTGCACCTTGTCCAGAAAAGGCGCATTTCTTTTGATATCATCCTCGCCAGGATGGTCATCTGAAGTGGTGGCTAATGAAGTATTTTACAGAAAATGTGGATATTGTCCACATTGATGCAGACATGGGCAAAAATAAATATAAGGAAATGCAGCTCAAATTCCGAAATCTGCTTTTATCCCTCTGTATTTGTAAGTATACCCAAAATGTTCAACACAGACCTTCATGAGTCAGCAGCAAAGCAAGTCATAATCACCCAGATGTTCTGGGGATCGACTGGGTAGCTGCAGGCATTCACACATGTTGTCCAGCAAGGGCAAAATGGAGCTCCACATACAGAGCAATTACACAGTTGTTCTGGTAGCTCTGATCGCAGCAAGTGATCTCCTCCAATACTCTGGAGTGGCCGAAATAGGTGTCCTGCAATTACATAAGTTGACTGAACATCACAACTTTCATGATTTGTCATATCCTGCAGTATAGTGAGAATTTTACCGAGTCACCCACAGAGAACGGAGAAACCCCATGGTCAGATTGAGAGTGTGAACAATAGTCTGAGATAATCAGCACAGTGCAATGAAGGTATGCCTCTTGAAATATTCAACCAACCCAATGTCATCAATGGATACAATTAGCCAAAAAATATCTGTTTGTAAGGTACTCCTGTGTATATATAACCCATTTTTCTTTTGAATTGGACTGGATCAAGTGTTGATGTTGGAATTATTGTTTCTAAAGTAAGTATGTGTTAGTGTGGGATGTCATTGCCATTCATCCTTAGCAGTGATAAAATTGAGATAAACTCAAGTGAGCTACCGTTGAGCAGTAAAGCAAAACCAGTCGCATTTGAACAACCCATTCAGTGTGGTTGTAGGTATACTGGTCAAATGGTGGAGAATTGTTCATCACATGTTTTGTGTACACTAATTAAATAATTCAATCTTTGCTGGGAAATTGATCGATCATTATCCGAATGCTGAAAATGTCCTGAGCCATGGGCTGCAATGTGAACTGCCAGGATCACCTCATGTGTTGATAATTGGTCACAATTGAATTGTGATAATTGGTTTGGTGAAGTGATCTGAATGATTATTTAATTCTACATTTGAGTACCACTACAAACTAAACACCAAGCACAAATCTCAAAATACAATAGCTCCGGTGGGATGATTCAATTACGGTAGTATTTGCAATGGTTCCGGATGGCCGCTTCGGGTACGCGTCCTTGCCAGAGCCAAACCATCTCCAAATACGCAGTCCAGGTCGTCAATACACCCAAACGGTCAATTCAGGTACAGTTCGACAGACATATCCCAACCCATCAGCATTGGGTGGATAGTCAGCGGGTTGTCCAGCGGGTCCGTTTGTAGATTTACATAATGCTGTTGCTTTTGCTTCTTGATAATAGTACTTGATCAAAATCAGAGAAGTAATGTCCAGAAATTCCATTTTGATCACTTCGCGGGTTGCGACATCGGTTATTTTGGAATCAATGTTATGCCTTTTGTGTTCGGTATTTAGGAGTACTAAGACAGTCTATAGTACTGTTATGATCTCGTATATCCACACAATGCCAGGATTACCCAATGTACATGACCAGAAATTGTTGAGGCACCGTTGATGGTCATATTCAGGATGGGGCATGAAGCGTGCCGCTGTTGTTTTTGACACTAAAGGCGGCTAATATCTTATTTATGGATGTCTGCAACCAATCGCCACTGAGATGAACCAAGATGCAAAGCCAAAAATCATTGATGCTCAGTTGACGCTCATTTTCAGAATGGGGCAATGACCATGTCGCTGTCTTTTTCGCCTATAAAGGCAGCCAATACATCGATTAAGCCTAATCACTACCTGATCACTTAGTAATTACCTGACTTAGAAGACTAAAAATTGTTGACACTTGGTTGACGGTCGTTTTCATGATGGGGTAACAAACATTGCATGCACTGTGTTGCCTGAAAAGGCCGCCAAAACATCCTATATGAATTACTATCACACATCGACACTTGGATTACTCAGGATGCAAAGCCATACATCGTTGATGCTCGGTTGACAGTCACTTTCTGACTGGGGCAGTGACTGTGTCGCTTGCTGTTGTGCCTATAAAGGCAGCCAATACAATAGTTGTGCTACACTGCAATTAAATCACTTTACAATTTCCTTGTTTCCAAGATGAAAAATCGTTGATGCTCCGTTGACGCTCGTTTTCAAGATGAGGTAGGGAGCTTGTTGCTATAATTTTTGCCTACAAAGGCGCCCAATACTTCGATTGTGTATAACCACGACCAAGTCAATTTTTAATTGGCATTCTTACTTGACCTTAAATTGTTGATGCTCCAGTGACGCTCATTTTGCCATGGGTGTATCCGCAATATTCAATCAGTTGATCTGGCGTAATCTATCATTCATTTTGTTCTAGCAGCCTTTCAAGCGTTTTAATTCACTTTCTTGTTGATCACTACATTGTTCTTTAATAATACATATAAATATATTCTTTAAAGTATACTTTACAGTTTCCGCTAATTTAAGATAATAGTACGATCCAAAATCCAGTTCCTTTCAATCAATGCTCGTTATCACTTGCAGGTTCGTTCAATAGGCTGCTCTGGTCTTCAAAATGGATGTTAGCTGCATTACCACACAGCAGATAGTGTACTAACCAGTGGATGTTCCTTCATCAGTCAGCCTATCTGGATCAAAATCTTCATCGTGCTGGCTATTCTGGGCATATGCATCAAGTGTAAAAGCTCAGCGCAGGGAAATGAACTAGGTGAATACATATATCCACCCAGCACATCGACAGTTGGGGAGCGTTGTGTTCTAGCATTGTTACCAGGTGGCGCAGGTGGCGTTTTGGGCAAAGGAGGCGACATGGGCAGGCGGGGCGTCGGCTTTAGAGTCAGCTGTCTGAATCAGTCGGGTGATGATTCACCTGTCTCTTTGGGTCTCCAGCGTGTCTGCAGATTCTTCGCAGTGCCATTTTGGCAAGGAAGGAATCTGTCCGTCTGGTTTCAATAAAGCATGACCGGGTGTCTTTCTATCGCAGCCTTCACCTCATTATTACCTGGAAACTCAACACCCCGCTTCTGCTCTTCTCGGACTTCAGCGCAGGGTTTCTTGATCATATATTGCGTTTCCTGTATCGCAGCGCACGAAAACCCGCCTTTGGCCATTTTGGTCATATTCAAGGCGAAGAGCATGTCGGACTGTTCCAGCTGTACCCGACCTCCTTGCCTTGCCATAGTAGCAGACATGTTGAAAACCTACAAGAAATCAGTTGCTGCTCGAACAATGAGATTCAGCTATTGCCTCAACAATATACGCTTCTGTAGCCTGCTCAAAGGTGATTGAAGCTTGTTTTGTACACTCCCGGGGATGCTTATGACAGGTTTCATTCGCAATGATCCCTGAGCCGACCACATCATGATGTTTGATTTTGTGGACTGTGCGGACAAATGCCATGGTCGACCATGGAGGTTTCCCATTACGAGGGGTGATACAGTAGTCACGTAGCTCTCTGCATACACCTGCTGTACATCACACAGTCAATTGATGGCCGTTCACCATAGTATGAATATACTCCCATCGAATTGTATGCTGTTGCTTCTTCCTGCTGCCTCTGGTCTTGCGGACAATGTTTAAATGTGCATCCAGGGGCATATTTTTGGTGGCTTCATTGGCAGCATTACGGTAGACTAACTGGTGTCTGCGTTCGTGCTGTGCGCCAAGGAGTGACATATTGGATGAGGCGCCTGTCCATCGGCTTACTTTGGATCCTTCGCCACCTGGATGAGGTGGTTGTGTCTCCATGAGTCGCTGCTGTGGAATAGGAGAGGATGATGATAATGAAAAGAAGCGGAAAGTCCTGAGGAATATATAGTGAGCTTCATGTCAGAATGGAATATGTAGTAGCCAACTTGTTTGTATTACTCAACATAGATCGTGCTGTGTATGACAGCAAGTTGAAGGGGTTTCCCACCGTCTCATGAATTGCAATCAGTCGATCCGATGTCATTTGTTTATTTCCAGGGCCAAATTGAGGCGTATGACAGCCGCAATCTCATGATTGGCTGATATAAATAGGACATGGAACTGAGGCTAACAATGCAGTCATGTTGTATGGTTAGCCTAACTATTCCCGTTTTGTTGGCAGTCAAAAGCCAAATTTTGCTTTGTTCAAGTTGAGTAAACGTACCAACCTTGACATACAAGACGCAGCTTGCCTCCATATTGTCCATATCTTGCAACATCCACTATCTCGCCCAACAACAAAGTCATCACCAACTACAATGGTCAATACTCTGAAGAACAACGTTTTGCCACTTCCTGCGGGCAAATACGGCAAATCGACGAAGCAGTCCACATGAGGACGTCATCAAGCGAATGAAGGCAAGAGCGGCTTGGATGCAGAAAGAGTCCGAGCCGTGGGTGCATTGCGCAGCTTGCGATCATAAACGATGCTTGCGGCCGAGAAACGACGAGAAATGCACCTATCAAGGAATGAAGAGAACAGAATAATGGATCAACGATTATGTTGAGAGAGAAACCGCTGTGGCATAAAAGCGAGTTGAAGATGCAGTGGCAGCGATTCGGCAGGAGCAGGAAGACACGGGGACAGCTGAAAACAGGGAATCGACGCCCAGAGAGCCAGCAAATATGGGTGAGGAGATTATTGTAGCAATCGGAGACAGTCTAAGTGATCTTGCAAGTTCCAACGATGGGGAGGATGGGGAAGATGAGGATGATGAACAGACAGAGAATGGCAAGCCGAGTGAAGATGCCAAACCTGGTGGGGTGATGGGCACTATCTCCGAAACAGTCCAACAATGCATGGAGAGATTTCGGTAGAAGCAGATGATGCTTCTGGAATTGACACAACCAGGATGGGGGTGGGCAGCCGACGACATCCATGAAACAGATCACAAGTACGGCACATCCACATTAATTGTTCCGGCAGTTATTGAACCGCAAACGGATGATAATGCAGTTCCACCTGCACCCACAATATATTGAGAGGGTATGGAGTGTCATGATATTGTCCCCGGAATATTGCAAATGCCACATGGGACTTCTTGACCAGGGAGTAGTCATATTTGGCTAGATTCTGGGAAGCCACAGTCGGATAAAGATATAGCCGGTCTTGCGACTGCAGTAAAGGCTGGTTCATCACCTATTCCGAATGCGAAGGCTGTTGAACCCATAAGCATTTTCCCCTGGATAGAGCCACCACAGATAATTACTATATAGAAATCGGATTCAGACGAAAACATGGTGACGGCTCGTTCGTCATCGGAGAAATAGAAGGGCAAAGTGGTATTTTTGACGTCATATCTCTCTGAAAAGCAATTGTTGTACCAATTTTGCTATGTGTTAGCGTTATCTTGATTTCAGTGACCAAATTGTAAGACACGATAATTCGTCTGTGAATATGCATGGGTCAAACGCACCATGCGAATGTTCCAGAACCCAAATCATCTTCTAAGATGGCCAAGAAGCTCAATTTCAGTTTGCCCATTACTGTTAAGTGAGAAAGCAAAAGCTATATTAGTGAGGAAATATACTAACATAATTTAAGTGAGTGATGTCGCACAAGCCATAGAAGGAGTAGTCCGTGCTCAATACGAATCAGTCTGAATGACAACCGTCATGCTGCATTTATCCAGACATCCAACTGCATAACTCTCCGCGCAGACCTGGTGCACATGGTTGAGATCTTTGAAATTGCTTACGGTACTTCACGCAAATCGAGGAGGAGGAACTGGATGATGACTGGTGAGGAAGTCGAGTGATAATAATCAAAAACAGGTGAAATGATCCGCATGATGTCAATTGTGGGCTGAAACCGCAGGAATGTGATGGGGCAACGTCATTACTCACTCCGATAACGTGAAATGAGGTTGATCAGAAATTGAGAGGCCACAACGCTTCAGGATGCAATTGATAATACTTATAAACCCAATATTGGATGTCAGTAATGAATATGCGATTCATTGCATACAATGATTAAGTGTACTAAGGCTTTTTCGATGTGTCTAATGTGAGCATCAACAGAGCATCAACAATGTTTAGTCTTACACATTCCACAAACAAAGGGCTCCATTGTCTCATCCATCCGAAGTGAATGTGTTAGTCAGTGTTATAGCCAAAAAGGCGAATGGCATGCGTTTTGCACTATCATAAACCCCAACATCAACGGAGTGTCAACGATTTTCAGTCTTACCCATTCAACAATCACAGGGCTGCATTGTCACCACCTACCAGAGTTAATCTTTTGGTCATCATTATGGCTATAAAGGCAGATGACACGCTCGTTGCACCATCCTGAATTCAGCTTCAACCGAGTGTCAACGGTTTCTAGGCTGGCATCTTGCAAAATCCAAGGGCTGTGCGGCAACATTGACCCATAATCAATATTTTGGCTGCGTTTCTAGGCACACATGCTGCAACAACATCGCTAGGATGTCCTGAAAATGAGGGTCAACGTAGCATCAACGATTTATGGCTTTGCATCTTGTACAACCCACGGGTTGTGCAGCGATATTGACTTATCAATCGAACTGTCGGCCGCCTTTCTAGGCAAACATGCTTGCGACAACATCGCTACAATGTCCTAAAAATGAGCGTGAATGGAGCATTAACAATTTTTGGCCTAGCATTCTACCAAATGCAAGGGCTGTGCAGTGACGGTAACCCATAAGCGAACTATCAGCCGCCTCTCTAGGCAAAAATGCATGGGGCAACTTCGATACTGTGTCATGAAAATGAGCGTCAGCGGAGTATCAACAGATTTTGGCCTTGCATGTTGGAAAATCCCCGGGCTGTGCGGCGAGAATATTCCATAAACATAATATCCTGTGCCTTCCTAGGCAACAATGCTTGGGAAAACATCGCTACTATGACATAAAAATGAGCGTCAACAGAGCGTCAACGATTTTTCGCCTTCCATGTTGGAAAATCTAAGGGCTGTGCAGCGACATTGACCCATGATCAAACTACGGGCTGTGCATTGACATACACCCACAATCAATGTTTAGGCCACCTTTGTGGGCAAAAAGGCCAGTAACAAGTCTGCTTGTGCCCCATAAAAATAAGTGTCAGCGGAGCGGCAACAGCTCATGTGGGGCTCAGTAAGCTTCACAGCAACGAAATGCCTTCCATCTTTGGTAAATGGAGTTTTCAACGGTCAGTCTTGTCAGTATGACCCTGTACACAACATCACAACTATGCATGCAATGTCTCACAGGGCTTACTTTTGTCTTTTGTGTAGCTCAAGAGTCAATATTTAAGCACCAGCGTTCCACTCAACAATAATGTCACTTGTGACAGTCTCTCAACTGGAATTAGACAGCTTTCAAATTCCTACAACCATGCCAGATTCCGAATCTATAAATACCTCATTGTTAGAGGTTGTGATATCTTGCAAAAATGAATGTGTCTTTATTCATGATTTGAGTGACCTAACTTTTCAAATCATATGTGATGCTTTGTGGGCTTCAAAGAATGTTCGCTCGAAATGTCCTATTGCATGGAGTAATTCTAGACATTTTTGTTCATGGCGGTTCTATTTGCACTGCAGAATTGAGGAGACTGGCAGCTCACGCATCATATGTATCATTTGTCATCAAGTTCTTCGCCCTCCATCAAAACATGGGACCAGCTCAATGGGGAATCACTTCCTGGCCAAAGGGCATATTGGAAAGTTAAATGAATCAACAGAGTTGGAGGTTTCTGAATTGACCAGTACAACCGTTGATGAAACTGCTCTGGCCATATTGGACAGAAAAGGCAGTTGTGGAATTACAATTGTAAGCTCGCGAAAGAAATTGATATTCGACAGTTAGATCTTACGTATATCAACACAATTGACACAGAGAACACTGTAAACTGGCAGCAAAGGACTACCAGACCGCCGAATTTTACCACCATAACTGGAATCGCTACCTCATGTCAGGAACTGCTTGGCTCACATTTCATGGAATGATGTATCGAACCTTGAGCTGCGACGGTCATCCGAGGCATTACGCGGCCAGCTGGTGCTGCCATCTGCCAGCACCCTTAGCGACATTTGCTGCAGGGAATACTCACCGACAGTGGGTGCAATTAAGACGCAATTGCCATCAAGATATGAAGTTGGCTTAGATTTAGATGGGTGGACATTGACGAACAAATTAGCGATAACATTGGTCATAGCTTACTATATGGATCAAAACTGCCCATTGCGAGAAGTACAACTCGCATTCAACGAGGTTGATAGCCTGTTCTTTTCCTATTTCGAATGCTAATTGACAATATTCAGTCAAGGGTCGACATACTGGAGCAAGGCTGGCCATACATTTGAAAGAGGTTCTGGATCGTTTCGAGCTTACCGACTGCCGCTTGCTTGGAATTACGAGAGACAATGCTTCTTCAAATTACTCGATGACTCGGGAACTAGAATGAGCCCTTGAGGCCTCGGGAATCACTCGGCCTGCAATGAGAAACCACATACCATGCATGGCGCATGTCATTGAGCTTGCTTTGGGTGCGTTCATGAGCGATCTCGGTTTCCCAGGCTGCACAAAGTCTTCGGAAGCCCATGAGCACAATCATTAATTTGGAGAGAATCAAAGAACAAACATTGGGTAGAGTCTAAGACTGCGAAAAGAGGGCAATGCTAGATTCAACAAGGTGTCAGGCTATGCGACGGGGTTTGGCAAAGAAAATTCAGAAAGTACATATTTCAAGACATTTTGAAAGACCTGAAACTAACTTTCATATAGCAGAGAATGCTTGCTGAGTTGATTACGCTGACACCTGGTCGTCAAAACACGGTCATTGACAGTCCAAAGGCAAAAGTATGATTAGCAGTACTACCTAATATGGATGTGAAAACATGGTGGATTTCGACACAGGAGTTGCTTGAGGGACCCTACTGATTCCGAGAATTCACATGGGGGTGGCTGAAGAATCCAAAATACAGCGATTACGGGCCACTCTTCACCACACAGGATGAATGGATAATTGTCAGGTACGTCATGGAAGTATTGAGGCCATTCCGATACTGGACCCTGTGGATGTTGAAAAGCCATACAGTTACTCTGCATCAAGTTATCACTGTGTACAATGACATGTTGGATCACATGGATGGCGTTATGCGAGCTTTGGATACGAAGAAGACAGAATGGAAGGAAGACTTATACTTTCCTGTAAAGGTTGCGCGCCAGAAGCTGTCCACATATCATGCTGAAGTCACTCCAACGACCAGTCTGCTTCTCATGTCGGCACATATCCTCGATCCTTTCCGGAACGTGCGATCATTCAGTAGGTTGGACAAGGCGATTGATATTAATCCGAAGGACGAGACCTCTTATACTACCCATTACCAGGAGGCCATTCTGAAGTATTTGGAGAACGAATACTGGGGCAAACATCGATGAATGTACATCACCAAACACGAAAATGTTCCGCACGGCAATATCTTCCGCTGAGCACAGGCTTCTGGATTTGGTCAATCATCTTTTGATCCATATGATTTGTCCAGCGATGATGAGGACTATGTAACAACTAGAAGCATGGCTGAAATGACACCTGGACGAAGCGATCATGCTGCATGCTTATTGGCAGCCGCAAGGCTCCATTTGAATTCACCCCCTGAAGCACCAAAGAACTGGGGGCAAATTAATCCCAATCATAATGATTACCAAACTGGTCCGATGGAGATTAGCAGTACATTTTGGTTACGGGATATCACCGGCTGGTGGCGCCAGCAACAGGAAGCGCACTCAAAGTACGCCAATCTCTCCAATGTTGCGCGCGACACACTCTCCATTATACCACATGGTGTCAGAGTCCAGGCCAGTATTTCCCTTGGGCGAGATGTTATTGGCTGGGGACAGTCGAAAACCGCTGGTGAGACGCTACGGGAAAATGTCGTAGTAAGGCAGTTTGCTCCAGCCACTAACAGAATATTGGCGGGCGATTGCGCAGCATCAGATAACAGGGACACTGAAAACGACTTGGAATCGAAGAAAGAGGCAGAGCAAAGAAAATTGCACAGAATGCCCAAGGTCCATGACTTTTTGGAGATGTGGCAGGGCAGCCAAACCCTATTTGCTACACAGAAGGAATCCCAGGCTCAAAACAAGCAAACAACAGCCGTTGAATCCATTTCGGATATCGACGAAATCATCAAAGCATTCTGGTCAAACTTTCACCATGATGGTGTGGCTGCATTTACATTATCAGAAAGATCACCTTTGCCACCAGCTTTGTCTGCAAAGGACCTCCCTGGAGGACGAATTCAAGCATTAACGGTCTGCAAAATCAAATGAATCGACCACCATCCAGCCGAAACTGATGATCATAGTGCACCTGAAACCCCTTCCGACACCGCACATTGGCTTATCAGGAATGGTGACTTGGACAATCCAAACGACAGCAACGAGAACTGCGAAGCCAACAATAAATCTGGTATAGAGCCAGACAATGGCATCAAGGCTTTGGGAAGCCCCAAACACTGGGTTGTGAGTGCCACCCCAAACGTTCTTGGATTGATTCGGCCAACACGGAGGTCAATGACAATGGCTGAAAAGGGGTTGAAGACTGTCAGTGCAATGGAAAATGGAGGAATAAGGGAAACAAGAAAAAAGTAGGACAGATTGGGTCAATATGTTGTCACCAGGTTCTATATGTTGCTTGACCAAGAATTTCACTGATAGGAATATTATGGGATAATAGTGAGCAGTCAGATGAAGATAATTGTTCATAAATCAAACTATAGCCGGCGAAATGTAATATTCAGAGAAATATATCAATTTTGGTAGACTGAGAGAGGCCTGTGCAAGAATACCACTGGGCTCGGCTTTGCCAACAGGTTGAGTCTCAATCGGACAGAATGGTATGCAATCAGTCCAGAAATATATCTATATTATTTTCTATGGCAGCAGATATTGACTACACAATACATTAAAATGAATGTCAACGGAGCATCAACGATTTTTGGTCTTGCATCCTGGGTAATCACACCGCCGATAGATTGCAGTCGGTCATAAGCAAATGTCTCGCCGCCTGAATAGCTAAAACAGACTCCAATACCCTCCCTGTGCCATCTTGCTAACGAGCGTCAACAGAGCCTCAACGAATGTTGGACGTGTATCTTGGGTAATTTGTAAGGCACCAGGTTGCAGACAGTCATAAACAATGTATTGGCTGCCTTTGGAGGAAAAAGAGAAAGCAACATGCACCCTGCCCCATCTTGAAAATGAGCGTCAACGGAGCGTCAACGATTGTTGGCCTTGCATCATAGTTAATCACAGCTCGATGTTGGTGTTATTTTCTGTATACATTGTTTTGATTCTTTTTGTATGTCAAGAGGCTCAAGAACACTTAGTGTTATCTCTGTAAATGAAATGAGTTGTTACTGTCCTGGAGGATGTGGCGGGAATATCCCATACATATTTGCATATAAAGGCTGCTATATCCGTGTTTATGGATGCTTTTGCTCAAGTACCACTCATATTACCGAAGATGCAAGACCAAAAATCATCGACACTCTGTTGACGCTCATTTTCAAGATGGGGTAGGAAGGGAATTGCAGTCTGTTTTGAAAATAAAGGCGGCCAGAGATTCTTTAATGAGTATCAGCAACGTTTCGGCGGTGTGATTACTGTGGATGCAAGATCACAAATCATTGACATTCCGTTGACGCTCATTTTCAAGATGCAGTAGGGAGCGTTTCAGTTTCTTTTTTCTCATTAAAGGCTGCCAATACTTTGTTTATGACAGTGTACAACCTGTCGCCCCCCAGATGACCCAAAATAGACTACCAACAATTGTTGACACTCCTTTGACGCTCATTGTCAGTATGTCGTAGGGCGCATGTCTCTGAGTATTATAATCATCAACGCGGCCAATACATCGAAAACAAACAGTGATGTACCAATGTCAATATTTTGAGATTAACAGTAGCATATCAGAATGCGATGATGAATGGTGAAACCCGAAACCGGAACCAGAGTTTGGAACTGACCAGTCTCACCAAACCCAGCACAACCCTGCGGTTGCCGGGTCCCGGTCTGGGTTTGGCCCACCAAGAGGCAGCGGGTCGGGTTTTGGGACAGGTCTGGAACCGAACCAACCCTATTTTGGGGTCCAAACCCAGACCACTTGTAGGACACCTGGACCCATTGCTAACACTAAATCACAGGAAGGTGCATTAGAGAACCCAATATATGTTTCGAGTTTGGTTATGACTGATAGTACACTGCGTAGTCTCCAATTGCAATGGGCAATACAGACAGTCTAGGCAATGTTGAATACATTTTTATAGGGGTTCTCCCTCAGCAGTGGAAATAGTGTATAGGGAATTGCATAGCAAATACATTGAAATCTTTACAAGACTGTTAATGCATAACATGAATTTGTAATATCCCTACGTTTGCCAGTCCACTGATCTTTAGTGGGATTACACTGCAGCTGCATCTCAATGGATTAGTATCAGCCCATGTGCCACTAGTAGATTCAAGTGTGGTGATGCAAGGATATTGGCATGACTGGGGTGTTTCGTTTAAGAATCATCTGTCAGACCAAGTCTTTGTAGAGTACATCATCATGTGGCTATGGGTTTGGGCTGGCAGCTATGATATAGGCTACGTGTTATCTTGGACTTAGACTAATTCAATCGATCATCTCGACAGGTTTGTCACAACTGGTGATGAGCATCAGCAAAAAGTGGAACAGGTATTCTGAGCATTCTGAGCATTTTGAAGGTTTTTGAAAGTCAAGTTCGCGTTTAGTCGATTTTGTCGGGTGCAGCTATACGAATCAAACTCAGCAATATTGCATCCATAACATGACGGGATTTTCAAACTTGGTATAGTGTTCCAAAATAGGTATAGCCTAGTTGGATACATTTCTTAATTGATTAAAGTCAGCTACTTTTATTTTTGAAAAATGTAATGAACATAGAATACTTTGCTGAGTCATGACATGAAACTTGACATTACTATTTCGCAATGACAAATCAAAAACAAACTAACTCAAATAGGAAATATTATTAAAGATATTCAGTTATTTGTTGATTATAGCTGGAGGTGTTCCAAATATGGTTAGTTACATTATGATTTGTCATGAAGATATATAAACCAAAAGTTTCATAATATTACTAAGCAACCAATAGTACGTCTATTACATATTTCATTTTTAAAAATAGACTAACTTTCAACTATAAAACAATGTAATACACTAAGCTATACCCCTTTGGGAATACTATACCAAGTTTGAAAATCCCGCAAAGATATGAAAACAATTTTATTGAGTATATTTCCAGCCAGAGTACACTGCATAATTGAGAAAAGGCGAACTTGAATTTCAAAATGCTCAGAATACTAAGAATGCCTTTTCATTTTGTGCTGATGAGCCCAGGTGCGACCACGATCTGGACACCGATTTCGACAACTATCACCCGATAACAGTCGAATAGCGAACATTCATATGAGCGAAGTCGCAGGGTCCCAGATGCGTTGCGAACCCGTCTTGGATCAAAACACCCTACGGACTCAGGATGACAATTCAATGATTCAAAGGAGTCAGATGCCTCCTCTCGAGAATATGTCACACCCAACCGCTCATAGGCCTGCGATGGCGGCGACGGCTGGGATGGCTGGGATGGCTTCGATGGCTGGGATGGCCACGGTGATCAGTTCTGTGGGTATACGAGAGTACGGCAACCGAACATGACCTCGGCAGGACACATTCGGGACGTGTATGGAGAGCAGTTTGGTAGGAGTGCAGGATGAGGTCAGCTCAACATCAGCATCATCAGGATGAGTTCCGGTCAATATCGGGTCTAAACCCTCTGAGGAGTAATGGACTACTCCTCCAGGGACGGCAAATTACCGAATGACGTGTCGTCAGTATGTTTGAAGTGATTTTGCGAACAGGGCATACTGTGTCACCGCCGAGCAGATGGACATACTGTATGGCTTGGGCAGTCTAGGTGAAGTGGGTAGGTAATGGACCACAGATAGTTTGGAAGTGTCGACACATGCACACGAAACCCCCGGGGAGCGCGTGGGTTGGTCCGCTACAGTGCGCTGGGTTTGGAATTGGTGAGCAACTCGACAGACCGGCGGGGGCAATTGTGTCCAAGAATCCACGAAGTCTGTGGACTCCTCTCCTGTGAGGACGAGGAAGAACCACTAGGAGCTGTACAGTGTGTACCATCACCCTACACCTGCAACGACGACGACCCCTCCTCCATGCGGGAGGCTGTGTATGGGGATTCACGATCTACCGGAATGAGTTTCCTGAGCTACCCTAGGAACAGCGACCTACGGAGAAGCATCTCCAATTCGAGTTGCAGCGCTGGACCAGCGTCTCCAATGTCAACACCGACACCAACACATACTCGACTAATTGAGCATCCACCACTGCACAACTGGCTATGAGCCCTTGCGTTTGCAAAGGGAACCAACGTTCAACACTTCCACTTTGTTTGTCGCGTGGAAGTCAACATTGCCATGGAGAAGAGTCTCCAATTTCGATACCGACACAGACACACCTTCGCATAAGCAAGCACATGCTCGACTACTCGAGCATCTGCAACTGTACTACAGGTTATGACCACTTGTGTTTAAAATGGGAAACGAAGATCAACACTTCCACTTTGTTTGTAAAGCGGAAGGTAACATCGCCACGGAGAAGCCTCTCCAATTCCGACCCCGACACTGATAGCAGAACCCATGATTTGGACCGAGAAGCTGCATATGGGAATCAATGATGTTCAAGCTGCAATCACGATACAACAGGACTGTGTGTCACCTTCGGAGGAGTGGTTGACTGGAAGTCAAGAGAGTTGAACCCGGCAGCAAAATCGACTACGGAGTTTTGGCATAGGCCTATGTTCGATGCCTCCAAAGGCATCAGCGGTTGTTTGGGAGGAGCTCAGAGCATGGCGTGGTTTGGCTTCTGTCTTCTGTCTTCTGTCTTCTGTCTTCTGTCTTCTGTTGGATTCTGTCTGTTTTTCCAATGGCTTACTGTTTGACGGACGTGATAACGCCCTGGAGGAGTGGTAGACCCAGTCTTCATATAGTACATCATCATGTGGCTATGGGTTAGGGCTGGTAGCTATGATATAGGCTACGTGTCATCATAGACATAGACTCAATCAATCAATTGTCTCGACAGCTTCGTCACAACAACATCAGCACTATGCATTATTATCAAGAACACCTGCTGTATCTCAGCTTGTGGGACAACACACAGTTGCATTGTGATTACCATGAATTATGTGTGCAGCTGAAATCTTCCAATGTGTTATTAAGAGGAACCTGCGAGCCTAGAATGGAGAGAAGCGGAATCAACAGATGGCATTTCTCTCGCAGTGAAGAGTCAAAACTGAGAATTGCAGTATCAGACCAAAAATGACATTGGCTGACCCTACAAGGCCAGAGTGAGAATCTAGTCATTCAGTCAGGCAAGTGTGAACTGCAATGGTATAGTCTACATTGATAGAGTACTGGTTGTTTGCTGACTAAATCTCTGACTCAATTGTCAATAAATCTAATCAAAGATAAGACATTAATACCTTTGTGAAAATGCTCTGTCTGGTTCCATGATGGCAGATGTTCCAATGACGAAATGAATGAAAAGCGAGATAACACACTTGCTGTTCTATGCTGTCATCTCTTGTGTTTTATATCCTGCTGAGAATGGTCCCAGTCAGTAGAGTCAACCTTCAAAACCACAAATGGACGAATACGACCATGATAGGAAGTTGTGGTTACATTAATCGTGGGAGTTGTAGAAAAACATGTTCTATAGTGATAAGCTATCACACAATGATAACAATTATAGCCAGAATGTCTAAAGGAGTCTCATGCTGAGAATTGAACTGTAAAGAGTTCACATTATTATGGCGATAAGCAGAACCAAGCTCTAGCAGTACTCCGCTGTCAGATATTACCTGCAAAGAACACCTTGACACATTCTTATGAATTCTGCTCAGTATAACTTCAATCACTTTTACTCCTGTGCCACAATGTGACACATTCTGTATAAAGGTACACCATATAAATCAGTGTCTGGATCGAGAGTACAGAAGAGAGTATATGGTCACCCCAATACAGCATTGGGGGGAAGAATATTTTAATCTCCATTACTGGGGATAATTCTCCAACACCAACCAGGTTACATGTGACACACGTCCTTCCAGGGCAGAACGCAATCTCTACAGATATCATCGAACTGATATTCTCCCCTGCAATTAAGGCAGTGAGAACGTATCGGAAGCTGCTCATCAGTGGCATGATGATGGTTACTTATTCATTCATGCTTTGGTTGACAAGATCCTGAGTCATGGGAATGATGAGGCAAACCAAGAGAACAGGGATTGATTAGGCAGCGGTGCATTGAATACGAAAATGTTGAATCAGCGAATGGGACCTTACTACCCCTGTATCACCTGTGTCAGAACATAAGACACAGCTTCTGTATTGGTGGCAAGACAGCAGCTATTGCTCTTATGTATGATTGAAGTTGAGGTTCCCCTCACTTCTGCAGTGCAGAAAATTAGACAATGAGACATGGCTCATGTACTTATGGCTAAGCTGAAGCTTTCCAGCTGGGTATTACCTGCTCTAAAATTCAATATCAGGCACACCTCAAATCCACAATGCATTCAAGTATGATCTGTTAGGATTGGTAGAAAGCCAACTTTGACAAGCCACAATTCATTATCCCAGCCCAGACTTGCCTCAGAGCGACAATTCAGCGACAGCAGCGGCTATTTCCAGTCCATAGTGCAATTGAAATATATCATTGGCTTCGTCCCCAGCATGCTTTCTGCGTCTCTGGATGCTTTAAAATGGGGGAAAGCAGCTAACACTAACTGTCATCTCTTGAGACCATACACATGTAGATTCCAGGCGGCACCTCCAACTCGGCCTGGAATGCTATTGGATTCAATGTTTGTATGGCATATGGAGGCCACTGCTAAACGATGTCAACTGTCAAGCTATGTATTAACTGTTTGTTGGAGCAAGATTGCCCTCCACACTAAGCCATAGATATGTAGCCATTCCCAACCCATATCCTAAAATTGCTTCTATAAGTTGGGGCTTTGTTGAAATGGTGGGAGCTTATGGGAGAGAATTTCACAATGCACATTCTGCTCAGAAACTCTGCAGATTACTGGTAACTCCCACTCACTCCATATACCACACTTACTCAAACAGGCAAAAGTACACGATATATTTGGCTCAGATTGAACTGAATTCTAACTCAATGTATATTTGGGCAGCGAAAGATGGTATCTTACAATAGACTGTGGGGTCTGATATGTATCAAGAAAGTTCAAATATAGATAATCTTGAATGGCCATCTCTGCTGAGTAACTGAGTAGGTGACCAGTAACTGCCTGGGTACTACATATTTTCAAATGATTAACTTCATGATCAATTCTGAAATGACATATCAGGTTTCTGTCAACTTTCCTGATTCCAAGATTGCACAAAGATCAAATTGTCATAATAGTGTGAGTTAAGAACAGGAAGACAAGGAAGCTTTGAAGAGTGCAATTGACTGTAAAATTAAGGCAATTCTGCAATCCCATCCATTGCATGGAATTCAACATAGCAATTCAAGTCTTGGTACACTTCAATTCGCAGGAACTGCATGCAATCATTCCTATGCCAGCTCTGCAATGATGTCTTACTATGCCTTGATACCATTGTATACAGCTCTCAACCCCAACATTTATTGGAAGTCAACTTTGTAGTAGTGAGACTAATAATGAATTATAGATTTGACAGTGTGCAATATCCTAGAAACTAGACTCAAAATTGGAATGTGAGCAAGTATTCTTGACTTATTTGGTACCAATCTTGGTCTCCATGAGAGCTTGAATCAATAAAAGTAACCCTGAATTATTCTCAGCATACCTTACCATTCTTTCACAATACTTGCATCTCTCCTTTCTGCACCCAAAGTCAATCCCACTGGTAGTATGTGTAATAATATTGTCATCGTATTCAGCAGTGAAGTCTCTGATGAACATATGAAAGTCAAGTTACATTCATGATATTGCTTCAACTGCAAACACTACTGCTGTATCCAAACAGTTCAACAGAATGTGGTGAAAATAAGTGTATCCTGATGATGGATATACCATATTCCGAGATTCATTAATGTCCCCTATCAATATCTAACTCAGTATTAACCCTGGTAACTCAACTGTCAATCACAAAGCCCCAATTCTATCGAGTTTTGCAGATTCTTAATGCTGCAACAGTTCAATAACATGCCATAACCTCAACTGTTTGAACTATGCACATAATTACTATGATCATAGGAGTTACATACAGGGGCACTCATTCTCATTCAGGTTGTCAGTTCTCCAATTTGCCATCACCCAGGGTTAGTTTATGTTACAACCATATGAATGTCATAAGTTCTTCATGTCCATCTGTTCAGGTGTGTCTGTTCAGGTGTGTCTGTTCAGGTGTGTCTGTTCAGGTGTGTCTGTTCAGGTGTGTCTGTTCAGGTGTGTCTGTTAAGGTGGGTGTGTTCAGGTGGGTGTGTTCAGGTGGGTCTGTTCAGGTTGGTCTCTGCAGGTGGGTCTGTTCAGCTGCTTCAGTTGAGGTGTGTCTGACCAGGTGTACTTATTCAGGCACTGCAAGCAAAAGAGAAAGAATAAGGAATGTTCGACTGGCTATCCATCTAACGATAGATACCATGGAAGTCATATATACAGCAAACAGTTCATAACTGGTGAAGGGGATTATCCCAACCAGAGTCCAATGCTGAGTACCAGTGCCAGAGCTAGGGCTGCTCCCTGTCATGAGGCCAGGTAAGCCCCATGGAGGCTCTAAGCCACTGGCCTCATGCGAACAGCATTAGATTGATGGGGGTTGTATGCCTCAGAATTCCTCCAAAGCGACCAGGCCAAACCTCCTGCCAACTCTCTCCCTTTGGCCCGAAGCTTTCCAAGTAAAGTGAACAGTATAAACTAAAAGACAAAGCCAAAATACAACCAATTAACGAAAGAAAAACCGAATAATTTCACTGTAAATTCCATCGAATCCAATCGGATATCCAAATCCATATCCAAGACAGAAGGGATATGTTCCACATCCAGCTTAAGATGCTATGTGAGTGCAATCATTCTACTTAAGCCTGAAGCCATGGGATTCTACCCAACCCAAATGTATTGCACAAGCTCCCAGAGTATGAGTACCCCAGGGACCATAGTGAGAGCAGATGCGACCACTCAGTGCTCGGATGACCAAGCTTCAGATGAATAACGAGTTCTGAGTCTCACTGGGTCATCAATCCAGATTGAATGAGATACAACACAAGCAATATCAACTATGGGAGGTAGTCTACACATAGTTGATACAAGGCCTGAAGGAGATACAATGTCCTCCCCAGGATAATTGGGGACACTGAGTCAACCAAAGGGGGTAGGAGACATCAATGGAAGGTCATCACAGTCGACCAAATGATGTTATTACACAATTGGCCAAAGGAGTTGTCACAATGTCTATGATAGGGGAGTTGTTGTCACACAGTAAACAAGAAGGCAATACCATCACTGAGTCAACACCAAGGGAATGGTCATCACCTAGTTGGCACCAAGGGAATTGAGGTGACCAATTTGACCAACCAAGAATTGTCATCAACAGGTAGATGAGTGGCAGTCACACTATTCTCTGAAGGGCTTTGTTGTCACCACATTGACAAGAGGTGATCACACAGTCAAGTGGAGATGGTTGTTGTCAACACATCATGAACAGGTTATCACACTGCCGACTAAAGGGGTTGTAGACACCAAATTTACAACAGGTTAGCATGCAGTGTACCAGAGGGTGTGTATTAACCAACTCAACAAAACATCATCACAGAGTCGACCAAAGGAACTGTCATCACCATGTTGACAACAGGTCATTACACATTCAACCAATGTAGTCGCCATCACCATGTCAGCAGGAAGAGGACATCATCACCAAGTCAAAACATGGCCATCTCACAGTTAACCAAATTGTGAATTGCACTCCAACATATTCCTAGGAGCTGGGATGCTAAGTTAACCGAAGGAGATAGGGGACATGAAGGTAACCCAAGAGTGGGGACACCAAGTCAATCCAAGGAGGAAGGGTACACAAAGTCATCCCTAGGAGATGATTGTCACAGGGCATATCAACTGATCAAGTCAGAGAGGTTAACTAGAGACGAAGTGCTTGGCTCAAAACCTGTTGAGAGCAAAAGAGAACAACAAAGCAGCTCTGCTGTGAATGCATCTAAAGAGAGGGAAAACAGCAGGAGATTATTCAGAGAAAAGATTATACTCAGTGAAGGAGTGTATAACATTTAGAGCTGAACATGAGTAACAGTGTGAGATCTACACCTCTTCCTCGGTATGGGGGCTGGCAATACCCATAGGAGCTACAGGCCAACAGCCTCCTAGCCACAGCTGTAGTGAGATAGGGGCTGCAAGCCCCCGACTGCTGCTGAGGCCACCCAGCCAAATCTCACTCCAATCTCAGGTATATCTGTTCCGGTATGTCCAGTTTAACTCTATGTACATTGGCCTAACCCAACCTCCAATCCTTGCATTCATAACGTTGTTGATAGGGATGCTATCATTTTTCATTGGGCATTACAAATCCATCTATAGTCGTGCACCTGACACTTCTCAATCTTCAACAACTGACTGCTATTCACAACATCAATATCAATTGCAAAAAAAATATCTTCTACAAACTTTGATAGCTCACCATAAATTGCATCCTCCTCAACCGAGTGCCAGTTCCTTTCCCTATTTTACTGTGCTTCTGTTACACTTTACAATATTTTTCCATATTAACCCATATGTATATTTCCCATCATAATCTCCCCCAGTTTAATGATCAACTGTAAGAAATGGAACCTATGGCCAGCTCGGTGAGGAATCACAATCCACAGAGCAATCAAGAAGGAAACCATCCCAGAGCATTCATATTGAAAGAGACAGCCAATTGTCTCTGTAAATCAACTGATTGACATGAAAGCCTGCCTTCAACTATTTTGATGGAGATGACAAAAGTCTGTGAAATAATTGTATCTGGGGCCAGAAATTGAAGATGCCGCTCTGGAGTTTGGTAATGGCCAAGGTGATGACAACTGAGATTGCACCGTGCCATCCAATATCAAAGAAGACAATTTCAGTTGCGAATGAGCTGTCCAACTTGTAGGCTGTGCATACTATGACAGATCATTGTAAACTAAAGCTGATCGACTGCCATTGCAATGGAGCCATGCCAATTCTGTCATAACAGAAAGCCCACAGTTTCCAAATTCCCGAAATTGAGTTGGGGTTATGGTACCCGGAGTGAACAAATACTTAGAGTTAACCATCAACGTAGCTTGTAGGTTAATGTAATTGTGTGGCTGAGGGTGAGATATCCTGTGAAGTGTAACACCAGTGTAATATAGTTGGCCCGCCACAAGGCTGAGATTTTAGCATTAATCTTACCATTCCTCACCTTTATACTACTCTGCAATATTAACATCCACATTTCCAATTTAATCTGCCAATATGCCTTCAATCATGGCCATACACAGGTCCATGCCTGTACACAACTATTGATCCTACAATGTCTGATATGTTGCCCATAAAAGATTTCATGAATGACCCCTTTGTGACACATCACAACATGTGATCTATTTGTGAGATATGATACAAATTTGGGCACATAGAGGCAATGTATCTCAATAAGTACATCCATTTGAGGTTAACAGTGGGTGAGACGATTCAATGTTAGTTCCAGTGCAGAAAGTGCAAGAGACAGGTTGTGACATAGTAGAAGGAGAAATCATCTGCATTCAACTGCGAAAGATTCTTGAAGCCTAGTGGCTTGATAAGTACACCCTCTGGAGACAGATCATCAACTAAGTTAGGTTATGTTAATTGAAGTGGATACTTCTGAAGAGAACTTGAAGGCAATCATTCATAAAATCTATGAGATTCGATCGGTTACAATCCAATTGAGTCAATTGACAGTTACAGGAATCATTTCCAAGCCCATGGTTCTCAAAATTCCATGTGAATGGCAATGTAAAAGCTGGCTGCACATGAGAGATTTCCTTTGATCTAATCTGACAAGCGCAATTGCATGCAATCTATTGAGTCAACACAGACAACAATGACACACCCAAGTGCACATATAATTATCTTCAGCTGAGCAGAGGGAAGCTACAGTGAGTGAAAATGTGCCCATGTGACCAATGAAGTACACCTATCAAGGATCATGGCAGATTTACACATTTCAAATGATCCAGATCTGTTGATGCCACTAATGGCAACTCCAATTGCAATTCCCTTCTATGTAACTCAATGGAGCTGTCTAGGTTATGAATGTTGTGAGGAGTTCCCACAGCACATATGCAATGATACAACCATGATTATCTCTATTTCTCATCAATCAATTGGCAGATTGCAGGATAGTGAAGCTGCAATTACAGATCATGTGACAGCTCATAATGGAAAGTATAATAACCCAGACTATGCTAAAGTAGCTACCAAGTATGTTTTGCAAGTTCCATTATCAAGTTATCACAGTTGGCACCATAGTGAACAACTGAATCAGATTATTGTGAAGAGAGAAAACGATCTTTACCTACTCTTTTCCAGTTCAGCATACTAGTTAATGAAAGCTGATAGACCATAAGTGAGAGTTGGTGTGCCCATCCTATGGCATCTGAAGCGGGTTTTTGGATATACAATGGAGATGAGTGAATTTGTGGGGGGGATTCTGAGGGTCTGTGAGGCTGCTGGAAGATACAGACAGGTGGGGAACTCTCAGGAGACCAGTGGATTCGGCATCATATTGAAGAGCAAAGAGAATCATTTGATGTGTCATATCCCTGTGTGGGAATGGACAGTTACAGAGTTGTCAGACAGTCCCAATTGGGTGAAACATGAACCTGATTTGCAGAGTGAGTGTATTCTTCCAACATGGTGGCTGCCGCGGTGGACACACCATGTACGCTGGAGACTGATTGGAGCTGCTGTGGTACCGGTGCAGGAATCCTAGTGTGGACTTGCAAACCGTTTGACATTTGACTCCACAACCCCAGGGTAAGCGGAAGCGGTGGCAGTGCACTTGACAGGCCATCAGATATGTAATGGGAATGTACCTGGATCACAGAATGGGTGGAGGTGGGTTCGGAAGGTGGCCATACATCATATAGCCACATAGCTGGAGCTACTGCTAGTGACAATCTGTTGGAGATTGATGAGGTTGTCATCGGACATTTGTCCTAACAGTGAGAGTTTGTTCAGGGCTCCTTGCAGTGACCATTGAACCCATGTCAGATACTGGGATGATTACAAGCCACTAGATGAGTGAGCAGTGAGCAACGGTGGGATTTACAACAGAAGAGCATATGCTCAAACCCGACCTTGGATGACTTCAGCTGGCTCACCGAGACACCAAGGAAGTACTGCATGGCAGGGCTCGGGACTGTTGTGGTGAATCATTCCAAATCTGGACTGCAGGATATAACGCTACCACTCCATATTTCTTATGAACTTAGAACTAACCTGTGCCAATGGAGCCAGCACAACAATAATGATGGTGCCTACAGACAATGCAGGTCTTATCCAGATCCAAACATTATAAGGAGATTTCTTGTAGGATGTCGGCAAAGCCAGAGCCAAGGCACTTGTGCCACATTGGTCAAATGACCATCTAATTGACTTCGAGCCCAGTGATAATTAGCAGTATGGGTGAATGTACAATTGATCGCAAATGAATGGGGTAATATTCATTACATCGTGTGGAATAATACCTTGTGTGCATGAGCTTGGATAATGCATTTGGACTTTAGGATACCATACCATATGGGTGGACCAATGTGTGGGTACTTTCTTATGATCAACGATGTTGCCAGATGCATTATGGGAGTACAAAATGGAGTGAATTGAAGATGGACATTATGGAGATCAACAGTGATGACCTTCAGAGAGCGTCTACATCGACAGGTGAAGACATGGATTGTGGCCTATATGAGCACAATTATGCCAACAGTGGAAACCTATAGCTCAAGCTAGCTGGATTGTACCCAGATGGATCATGGCCAAAGAGGGATTGCAGCCAGCTATGAATCACAAGAGAAGGATCCAGTCCAGAAATAGAACCATGCCTGGATATGGATTGCAACATGATATGTATTGATGACGGGACTTGGCTGACAGGAGATGTTTCTCAGAGGATCAATCATGTGAGACAGAGGACAATCACTCTCTTTTCCGATATACAGATATGGAGGATACTTAAAGTTCAACTCTTCTTGAGATAACTGACTTTGATTTCAAGTTTCTCATTCACAATTGGGCATGAATGTGTAGGGGTACGAATATAACTGCAACATGGCACTATCAAGTATGCTACTAAGCTCTTTTTTGAGTGCTATTCAGTGCTGTACTCAGAGCGCTCCTCACAGCATCATTCAGAGATGCCAAACTAAACAGCCAGATATACCAGTTTCAAAGTAGAATATATTCGCTTATAAGATACGGAACCACACTGATAAAATGCTGCAATCTGTACTCGTAAAGCTGTATGAGATCAGTCTTTCGTGCAGTAACAATCATTACAGAGAGGATGACACTCCCGGAATGTTAACAACCTTTTCCATAAGCATGTCCCATATCGCATGAGCAGAAGTAAAGTCCCACGAACTATATTCCCCAATAGAGCAGGCTGGCTGTGGCATATTCCGCTGGATAAGACACAACAATTGCACAACGAAACCTGCGAACATTGCACACAAGGACATTATGCCCAATGCATCATCAAATGGATTGTGAAGCCGCACACACAAGTTACACATCCAAATGAGACCGAGACTCATTCTTGATGAGCCTGATTCGATCACCACAATCATGATTCATTATTGTCAATCCTGATTCAGTCTCCACAATTCCGAAATACACAGCAGCTTCCTGAACTCAACTTCAAAATCTCGCCTAAGTAACTATTATGGCACTGGAAGAAGCCATAATGGATTACTCATTGGTGGAGTTACAATATACAAATGAGGGATGACCATACTGGAATTAATATCAATCCCTACTCCATGCAATCACCGCACCAGAAGAGCAGGAAGAATGTACCTCCGATAAATCTCACCAACCGCAAATCTTAGCTGCAGTTCAGTCAAAGCGGGGACCTTGGAGGAGATCTCCAGCAGTCAGCAAGATTATGTGGAGAATTATAATCTGAATGCCAGGAGATGAAATGCCAAGCGAACTCAGAGAACGATGCTATTGATAACCAGACAAGTGACAATGAACACACCTGTATCAGGGGCGGATAGCATACCCCGGACAGAGCTGGCTTGTCCACCCAGCATTTGGAGATGATCAGCTTACTGAGTACAGGGTGGAAGTCCAGTATACCTACAAGTGCAATGACAAGGAGGATGAGCAGTGCCACTCCAAGAACACCAGAGATATGATGAGAGGATCAAGTTCGCTTGCTCTGTGCCAAACAGATGCAAATATGTCAACCAATGCAGTCCGGAACAGACTGAATAGTCACATAATGCAACCACGAGAGACTGCCACCTAATGGCATCAGGAGAGGCCGGTGAAACAACTGCCGAGATACGGTAACTGAGCATAGCGACCATGATCATGGCCAATTGACACCAGTTTGAGTTGGATTAAGGAGATTATCAGACGCTATACCTGCCAAACCCACTGACTAGAATGTTGTCCCAATGACATACTGACACAAGTGTGGGACCACCATATTGCAAGCCTGTTAGCCTTCTTGGTATAAGCTAATGGAGTATGAATACAGCTACTGACAAGTATGGAGCTGTTGCGCAAGTTACTGGTTGCAAGGCATAAGCTCAGATATATCATGACTGGCCGACCAAGCTATACACAAGGGTGTGGGGGAGTGCAAACATGCTTGTATAGATACTCTTTTAAATAACCATTTAATGAGAGGTTTACAAGAGAGATACAAGGTCAGATATGATTGACAATCACTGACAGCTATGAGACAGAGAGCAGAGTGGCAAAAGCGGCAACCATGATCACAGATGTGCTGGGCCTGCGAGGTTGTTTCTCGGGAATTAGGAAAGATCAAGGCCTTGCACAGTTGAACATAGAGTGAGTATAACTGCTGACTGGAATGCTTACAATTAAGATATACCACATAAGCAAAAACATATACGTCCGGGTGGAATGGCTGCGTCCCAGTTGACGCACTCCGTCAGAGCTGTCAGAGACACCCCAGTGGTGGATTACTCCGCGCCAGGCGTGAATACCACACGTTGCATTGCATATCACCCCCCGATCATAGTCTCACCGCTTCTTCTCGCTTTTCAGTCTCCAATGTTAGACGACCACTCAGGCATTGTGGCCAATTGTGACCACATGTCGGAATGGGTTCAATGGGTACGCGCTTTCATTCGGATTGCCATGTGACGGGTGATGCTGCAAAAATCTCTCCTCGTGTTCCGTCTACTGCTGCGCATGATGCCATTCTCACTTTACTAATTATACGCATTACTCGAAGTCGCCAGATCTATGTGGCTCTTGACAATCCATCGCTCGATCCTTCCGTCTTCTGTCTTACTACTGGTTGCTATCTCTGGAATTACATGCCCACAGCCGATGATGTTTCCCACGCTGAAACCTTGCAAAGCACTGGCTGCAGGTGAGTTTGTCACTGGTACAAATTTCGAGACGGGATCTAAGCTACCACGTTATCCGGTATTGTGGTCAGCGCCAGAGCTAACCAGTACTCAACGAAAGCTCCATCCACGTTTAGGAGGTTGATTTTGAAAAGTCTTTGCAGTTGCCATGGGAGACACCCTCTCAGTGCACCATGAAACATCCCTGGGGGTTGCATTACCGATACCAAGTTGTTCCGTTGATCCCCTCCGCACTAGCTCTGGCATCCTGCCCATCGACACATTTGACATATCCGTTCACCTTCTAAACCCTGAACTTGAACATCAATCCCATGGTGAATACATAGCTCCATTGCGTGCAGTTGTTCATCCCATATATACGTCATGTTACAACTGTTATGCTTGATATACTCTCCCATGCCTCTGAATATTGCCACGCTGTGCTTTGCGTCTTGCATAGTGTCGAGCAATGCTGTGAAGTCTTTGATCATAGCGTCATGATGCTTTGCATCCTGGCGGTTTTGGGGTCCCATGAATTCGGGCTTCGTTTATAACTGCGGGATCACGGGGGCTGCCAGATCAGCACCGGAAGGGAGGACATTGTAGGCTGCAGCGCTGTTCTCCTTACGCCGAGCAAGGGCTTCGAGATTCAGCTCTCTGATTTCAAAGCTGAGAATGCAAAGCTGAAAGGTGATTAGTTGTGCCAGGTAGTTGAGATTGTGATTGGAGGCGTTCCAGCCGTCCTGGAGGTTTGATATATGTGCGGATGTATGTCTCTCGGCAAAATACTGTTGCAAGGCTCCGGATCAACGAATCTGATCAACCCAATGCGACATCTAGTGGATCGTCAGAAAGTTGAAGTCGGCATCTAACACCTTGGAAACATGTATCTCGTGGCTCATATATTCCCGCCAGGCATTCATTTCGCGCTGCTTCTTGCACGGCGCACAGCTTTCAGCATGTCTTTCCTCTTCTACCGTTCACTTCTTCACATGTTCCATTCAAGGAGCATTGGCTTTGCCATTCACCATTATACCTGCTCGGCTGAGGAAGGAAATATCTTTCAAGGCGTGAAAACGATACAAGGCGTCCTCCATGTAGCTCAATGTTGCATCATCGTGAGATATATATCGAGCATACATATAGAATTCTAACAATGCCCGTATTCACTCAATTGGATGAACGAATATGGGACACTGGGTGGGGCTTCGCCCTCGTGGAGACTGGGTTCAACTCCAAGCTGGTTCCGGCGCATTTCCTTCATCTCCTTCCCATTCCATAGGGGAACATCCTCATATGACATATTGGTTGGTGTGAGGTGGTGGTAAGGGGGAACGGAAAACCGGATTGCATTTTCGTTGCCGAGCCCTTCGTGCGTCCCTATGAAGTGGAAAATCCACTCCTGGAGGTGATCAAGCATGCTGATCCGCATTGTATGGAGCAGGTCAGGCTGCGGAAGGTCGCTAACAACAAAGGGAATATGTCGAAACACGTTGAATCCTTGGTGAACATGGCACGACCAGAGTTCGGCACCTGCTGCCATGGTGTTGACATTGCTGAGAATCACCAAAAACAGACATGTGGCTTGAGATGATGTAGGTCACTATCCTCTGGGTAATCTGCAAGCCATGCTGCTTAAACCGGTTTGGAATGCCTGAAGTTGCCATCTGCACAGAGCACGTTTCAATACCCGCTCTCAGCACTGGGATTTTGTTTATAGGGGAGAGGCTGGAGCACCCGCCAGAGTACTTCATTCAGCACCTCTTGGTTGGTTTGCCGCTGCTCATCCCGCCGCTTCTGAGGAATATTGCAGTTAGTGACTGGAGTCGGCAGGAGAGGGACCATTAAGAATCTACGCATTGATGTCATCTGGCGGATCTTCGATGATAGATTGCCAATTGTTTTATAGTCAGGCTACTCTGACTTGTCGCCAGCAAAATTCGAGAGATGCGTTCCATCGGACATGAAGATCAAGCGAACCAGTGTATGCCGCACTGTGAACGTTGACTTGACATCGATTAGTACGTTATTATCCTCGAGTATCTGTCATTACCTGTTTCTCTCACCACCAGTCAGCAGTGTGCAATTTGGTACTGAGGCATTTCGGTGCCATATCAGTGTTAAAGCCACGCTGAGGGGTGCAAAGAAGATGATCGGCGTAGGCTGGCTGCCACATCAACCATCTCATGCTTTTAGTGATGTCTCGTCTCCAGTATTTGATATGGCATTGGCGATTGTCATTCCATCTGATATCCTTGAGAGTGTGTAGTTCCCACTCCCCGGGTGCTTGATCGTCTGGCATGCTAGCCTAGAGTTTCAGGACACCATCCCCATTGTTGACGGTTCGGAATCGCAGAGCGGTGTGTTGTTCCTTCAGCACGTTGTCATGGTTTGTCTTCGTGCCCTTCTTCCTGATCCCACACTGAACATATTTCTACACATCACATGTTGCAAATGGGTAGTAGGGATCGTTTTGTACGTTCGTCTCAAGGCAACCTTCAGCGTCGCATCCCCACGCCTCAGCAATATAATCGCTCAGAGGAGCGCAGGCAGCGGGGTTAGTGTCCATCCATGGCGGTGGTGGTGGTGGTGGTAGAGTCTCAGTGTCTGCTATGTTTCCAACGTGTGCGATGCAGGGAAACGCGTCCCAGTCTTCGACTGAATCTTTGATAGTGTTGAATTCATGATGCTGAGAGGGTTCCACGTGTCAGGGTGCGCTGAGAAAGGTCAGATTGTTCTGGCATTCAACTTGTATGTGCTCAGGATGGTGTAATTTGATATGTTTAGGTCACCAGCTGGCAGAGGTGAACTTCTTTCAGCATGAAAATTCGGGGCAATGGAATGGGGTCTTCTCTGGCATTGTGGACAACACCCACGGAGTGGAGTATACACTGTAGAAAGGGACGAAACTTGGTGCTAGGCCTGAGCAGCCTGGTGTGGGTGTAAGCTCATGATACTTTCAGCTAACATATGAGATTTATTGTGCCTCAACACCATCACCAGGGTGTTCATTACACGCCAGGAGTTGCAAAAATGATGCATGCGCAATGTCCCCTATTAATATGAATAAAATAGAACCAATACACTACCCATAAATAAAATAAACCCTGAGCGCTCCAAAAACCTGGCGGAGCGTGTAATGATCAATGCCCCAGAGAAACAGATTAGAACAAAGGAAACGAACATGACAAGAACCTGACCCTAACCTGAACCCAGCAACCATCGCTGCCTCTGCAATGCCAGGACTGGTTCGCTCCTCGCCTACTGAGCCATCCGGGTGTGCCTCTCAGAAGGGGACATTGGGGAGAGGAATATCGGGGAGACTGTCGCCACCTGCCGATTCGCTGAGCAGCTTCTTATCCACATCCGCATGCGAGGTGTTTACGGCTTCCTCATCTTCTCGAAGAGTTGGCACCTCTGGGCAAGGTTTTTACGCCGTCAGAAGCCCCAAACTCCAGCCTACTGAGGGGATGAGTCTCCGGAGTTCATGGTTGTGGGCGAGGCTCCAGGGTATCTGGCCTTGTGGTAGGCGCATGAGGTTGTGGCTGTGGGGTATGCTCGCCAATCACCTGGCCTTGCTCTGGTAACACAATTGCCCGATCATCTACCATGGTATCTTCATCATCAGCAGATGAATTTACCATCTGTCCCTGGCCACTCATTTGAGGTTCTTTGCCATCATCCTCATCCTCATCCTCCTCCTCATCCTGATCCTCCTCCTCCTCATCTCCCTCCTCTTCATCTTCCTCCTCTTTATCTTTCTCCTCATGGTCAACATCTCTTCCATATCCACATCACCGTCTAAATCAACGCCGTGCAGTGCATCCTCATCATCCTCCGTGCGCATATCCACACGAGAGTCATGATCTGAGTCATACTCACTGTCCGACTCCTCTGTAGGATCGGTATCATCATCTGAGGGAATTGACACGGTGGGCAATGCTTCCAGCTCTAGATATACCCGCTCCAGTTGGCCCTCCATGTCCGAGTCTGCCTCATAAATTTCCTACTGGAACTGGAAAGCAACGGCACAAGAGATATCATCTACCCCTGGTGTTTGTTTCACAATACCTTTCCCTTTACCATTTCCCTTCCCCTTCCCCTTCCCTTCCTCCATTGCCTTCCCTTCCCCATCCCTTTCTTGTTGCCATTCCCCATCCCATCCTTCGTTCACTTCACTGTCTCGGACACATTCTCACCGCCCTGCGTCTCCTCCTCACCCTCGCCGTCGTCATTGACATTGCCATCGCCACGACAGCTCCTACCACAGCTCGCCACCCCGGGATCCTCCCAGTTCTCATCATCATCATCCTCATCGATTGACTCATGCCAATTCAGTGGTCTGATGGTCAGGAAGTTGCCTGGCTTGTACTGCAAACATCTTGGCGGCTCAATCGTTGCCCTGAGATCATCACTACCATACCAATGGCAATGCTCTCTGGTGCGTTTAACCTTCCCTGAGCAGGTTGCCTGTGGACTGGAGAGATCAACTTCATCTCCGATGGCATGGGGGTTGTCTCACCTCCAATTCCTCATTTGGTGACAGGTTTTGTGAAACATTTGCCCCATATATCAGCGGGAGGCTGCCAACCACTCCCGAAAAGGCGAACACCTGCGCCTGCGGTGCAGCAACATTAGCTGGCGTTGTGAATAGTGGCGTGTCGTGACTGGATGAAGAATGATTATATCCTAAAAGAGGTCCCATACCCTCTCAACCTTGACACCACAAACATCGGATATCCGTCTGAGTCCATGGATTAGTTCCGAGATAAATGCGGTTATAGGGTCCCGACCCAGTGACAGGCGCCGATTTATAACCAATCTCGGCATATTTGCCCTAGCAGTCGGCTGCTCTTTTCCTATGCGGTTGCCGTTTGGTGCCATTGCTGGGAGTTCAAAATGAATCTACTTCTGAGGCATGCGGATCATGATACAGTGCCATGTGGTGGAAGAAAGCGCAGAGGGAATGTAAAAAGATGTGTAGGTTATCGGGTGTGTTTTGGAACAAGAAGGGTTGTTTTGTGCAAGTTATGTGATGTCGAGATAGTCCAGGATGCTGGCAGTGTGTTTAATATGGGAGGAAAAGAGAATGGAGGTGAAGGCGGGAAGAAGGGATATATATACTTGAGATCCTGAGATTTGTTGGTTCAACTTGTTCAGTTGGCCAAGGAACACAGAATGACCCAGCCTTCATCTTGCACAACCACCAGGCGCCTCGTGAATGTGAAGCCTCAAGGCTAGATCTGGTACTCGTGGAGAGGAAAGTTTACGACTCCGGGTGTGGTTTTTGCATCAGACACCACGTTTACCGCTCAGACCTTGTGCATCTCAGAGCAAACTGAGTAGTTCTCGGGTTGTCCCAACGGTGCAACTGGCCAACACAGCTATCAACACGCCTAGTGGTGGGAAAAGCACACGCAACTGATGTCATAGAATAGAGAATACATCATTATTCGCTTTGCGATGCTTTCAGCTCTGCCAAAGATGGATTTCAACCTGCAATCTGAGGATATACACAATCGATGCTTCGAAGTATTCTGCCAAGAACAAGTGCAATACTATGATAACCCCGCCACGACGGCATAAACACCCTTCAAGCAGTGCAAATACATCTTCAGACATTGCTGTAACAGTGAATATCAATGCTGAGTTTAATCTGATGGCAGTTAACCCCACAATTGAATGCATTTCAATGAATCTTACGCTCAAGTATTGTCACGGTTCAGAGTCATGTGCGGTCCGCTGGGCCATCCATTTGTGTCTAACCCCTCCCTGATCGCTCATATAGGAGTCTCCCTCGCCTGCCGTTGCATATGCCTGCAGAGGAAATTATTCCTACATTCTGAACGTCGAACATCTCTATGGGACTATGCCTTTCCAAAGCCCTCACCCTGACACGACTCTGGTCATACGAAATGTTCAATGTCTCGCTACTTCTCAGAATGAACCACAGTGTGGGCCTTAGGGGAATTCTCAACTTCCCCCGGCGATGAGACATGTTTCTGTACTGGCTGGTGAGTGGGATTCCTCTCAAGGAGGGAGTTCCATAGCGTCTACAATCCAAGGTCAGAACTCCACCCCCTCATCTTCGCTGAGCAATTCAAGCGTTGCAGATATCACTTAACACGTGAATTCCACCGCGCCTGGTACACAGTGATCGTCAATACATACTCCAACCTCCGCGCCGCGTACAAGCAGTTGTACCAAACCAGCACCTGGAGAAACCTCACAGACACACTCAATGCATCGCGTCGAATCCAGCCCTCCATCCATCATTGCTAGCACTCCCGCTCCTCTCAGCGGTCTTGAAAACCAGCCTACCCCCATCCCGAATCCAGAAGCCTGCGCGATCTTTGGAAATCCACTGCGAATGCGTGCCGCAGAAAGGAATCAGAGACAGAAGGAGTGGCAATTGCGGCTGCCGGTGGTGTCTACACCTTGATCGATGGTCTCTGGCAGTTGCAACATCCATTGATTTGGTCACTCCGGCATGGCCCGTCATGTATTTGCAACAGGCAGAATCGTGGAGCTCAGCATGTGGAACAGACGGCCATTTATGAGTGCAAGTGTCTTGGAGACAGTAAGTTATGCAACGCAATGCGTTGGGAATACGTTAGCTAAAGCCCCACACTGGCAGATAATAGAGAAGAATTGGAACAGCGCTATGCAGCAAAACAACGTTTGGTCAATAGCACTTGAGGCGCGCACTAAGGAGATCTTGAAACAGGTATGCTGAAGCAACGGCCCATATTGAATATTCCGCGCTCAAACCAGTCCCAGGTTCAAGCACATGTCAATATAGTTAAATCCCATTTTCTTCAATTGGCAAGGGACAACATAGCAGAGCTTTATGATCTCCACCGCGTTGAATCCGACGCAGAGAGTATGGAATCCAATGTCTCCCTTCTAGCAGAGAATAAGTATCTTTTCCTGTAGCAGAGCATGTGGAAGGTGGTGTACGCAGTCCAAATCCAATGCAGAGAGAGTTCAACGCTGCAAACAAATGGCCAGTGTCCACTGTACATCCAGGCGAAAGCTATTCCACACTGTATATACATCAATTTTTATCATCGGGCAATCATCTGTGGTAGGTATGCTGATGGGTTGTATCTTTCCATGATCGATGAAATCGATGGCCATGCACCCTTGCCACTGATCATGTATACCTGCACCGCATTTCACCATGCTCTCCTGTAGTGGCAAAAGAACAACGGTGTTCATCTGAAAGCTTCCAAGTCAGAGCTGAAAGCGGACAGACCTGATTGCATGAACAACTTCAACTACAAGAATGGCGGTGGTAAGGACACATCCTGCTGCACTGCAACGGGTCGCATGTTGTTAACCTCGCCTGGCATTGCAGAGAGGTATACGTTCTTGATGAATTCCTGGAACACACTACTGGAGAGCTACCAACAGAGGGTGTATGCAAACACTCTTGCTACTGTCAAGCGTCAGATCCAATGGGTGGAGAACACAACCCCTGCCATGGTCATCAGTGTGGAAGCAGCTCATGTTGACAATGCTATTTTTCTTGAGTATTTGACCTCTGAAGTGGCGCTTGAGGAAGCTGAGATTGGAAGCACTGACCCAAACATCCCAATAGACATCAATTGCACAGATGATGAACTGCATTTCGGGATAACAGGGGGCAGTGGGGATTTACAAAGATAAAGGTGACAAAAGCGACAAGCACAATGCCAACCCCACAGCCAGCTGGCGACGACAGACTGCGACTGGACTCAAGAGGTTTGACCTGGGAACCAGTGAGGTCGAAGCGGATGAGGGCAAGGATGGCAACAATGTGGATGCTGATGACGAGGAAGAAGCATCACAAGCCGATGAAGGATCAGCGCCAAATGTAGGGGACTGAGGGCATACTAGGTTTGACCTGGGAACCAGTGATGTCGATGGGTATGGGGGTGAGGATGGGGATGATGCCGATGCGGATGAGGAGGAAGAAGCATCGCAAGCCGATGATGAATGAACACAGAATGTGGAGGACTGAGGGCATAGTACTAGAGAGTGTGAAGATTGGACAGTATATTTCAGACCTGTAAAGTACGATAATGGCGAAGCAAATGCAACGGCAAGCGATGAATCCGAAGCAAAGACTGTATTGTAGTAAGTGGCAACATCTCAAAGCTTAACACATATGGGGAGATTACAGCATCCGATATATAGCAATCGCGGAGAGGGAAAAGGTGGCACTCGGCCAGAGCAAGCCATAACCATCGCCAGGTGTTGTGTAACCGGCAACAGCATAACTGCAGCCCCTGTGAAGAGTGTAACACAAATGTGCGTCTGATAGTGTGTATACGTCACCACATACCGGGGGCAACGTAACGCAGGCATGTATGGAATACGACCGGTCGCCTGGGAGACGGAAAGTGTGTAATTCTCTGTCAGAGGGTTTGAAGTTCTGTCAGACCCATCGCAGCCGTCCGGAACACCCGGGTGTTTCTCATGGGAACCAAGGTTGTTGCTGATGCAATGCAACAGCTGGCGGCAATGGCAATGGAAATGCCATTGCCAATGATGAGCAGTGAGCTGATGCCATGCAGGATGCTTCCAAGTAACAATGAGGCTGGCACTACAATTAGTGATTCTGCCTGAATAACTGTATCTAATTTCAATGAAAACCAGCCATTGGTATGAGTCACAAGTGCTAGCATGAATGGTCAGTTGCCGGACATTCTGGAAGTGGAGATATGGTGGATGACATCACTATGAATGTTACTTCTTTCTCTTCTCATCTCTTCTCTTGATTTCTTGACTTCTTTGGATCTATGCGCAGTACAAATGGTGTCAGCACAGCATTTGATCATCTTCTGAGATTAGTCAAGTGGAGGTGGAGATTCCCCTGGTGCCGGATATGCCAAAAGGTTGCCCTAAGGGGTGCTGATTAGTTGTGAAACTTATGGGTTCGTATGTTTGGATACATTGACTAGTTATTTGTTTGTTTCCTTTCCTTGCTACACTTGTACAAGGTTGTTCAGCACAGGAGGTCGGAATCCAAAGAGGGGGATAATGTAATGGCTTGGCTGTATGTGTCATGTCCAGGGGCAGGTAAGAGCCACTTTGAACTGTCGGCCTACCACAAGCCTTCAATCTTGAACTATGATCTTACCTTAACCTACCTGTATAGTTTTATGCCATATTGACATCGACATTTGCACCCAGATCGACTGATATATGGCCATACGAAGCCATGCACGGCTGTATGCCTCTACACTCTAACAATCCAGCCCTCCAGGCTCTCCTGCTACCCAAGTATAGTGGAGTCTAGGATGTTCCTCATCTGAAAGCTACTCAAGATCACAATATACTCCTACACAAATTGGATCCTTGGGAGATTTCGAACATATTCATCGAGGCGAGTGTATTCATAAAGACTTCTTGGCTGATAATATCAGATGAGACTTCCACGACGCTTACAGGAGCTGAGAAAGTAGCAATTGAAGCTTAGGATCGTCAGCGGGTATTAGTAGGTGCTTCTGTATAACCACTGTGTAATTGTCAGCTGACCAGTGGTCGATTTCTTAGTATTGCTTAATCAACAGGAGATGCTTCCAGTGCTGGACTGATTTTAATCCTCCTCAATCCGACATATAATATTGACGAGGTGTCACATTGTACATCATTAATGCTGACGATTAGTGCCATTTGAGATCATATGGTAGATTCAGCTGATCAGATAGTTGTCAATAGTTACTGGATAGCATTTGGCTTAGAGACTAAACATTGGATCCAGGTTCAGAATCTACTGTTTGACTATCAATGCCTTTCATACATTGTGGAAGATAAGAAATCATGGTTCGCCCCAATGGATGTGCTAGATTTAAATGATGTTGCTTCTTTTTTCACTGCCAAATACTTTGGATGCCAGCCTACTACCAGTCAGTTTTTCAACTATTTGCTCCTAAGACCAGAGTGCTAGTATCTGCTGTCATTTATTGAAGACTAATTGAATTGGCAACTGGAATGATAGCAACTGTTAGGTTTTCGCAGGATGAATATTAAATGTTGCCCGTCAGCTGGTGTAGATTTTACTATCAAGGCAATGTACTCATCAATCACAAATTACCAGGTGGCTTGATATGCCCCCCTTTCCGGCATGTCTGCTGAGATAGGAACTGCTTGGTCCACATCGGTTCTCCTCAGGTTCACCTAATGCTCCACTACCTTATCTCTACATCGGTGCTCCACTGCTGAAATTTGCTATCCGCATTCTTTTTCTGCACTCCGATACCTGGTTTTATGATTTTGAAGCTCATTTGAGAGTTGTTGACCAGCTGTTCAACACATCATAGCAGTGATAGACATCCCTTGATCCCCATTGGTGCTCTTTGGCCTGGATTGGCACTCCTCTATTTCAGTCTGCACTTTATACCATTTTGCTTGGCATACCCCCACCTGGATGGGCACTCTTCTGCTGCTATAGGCACTCCTCAATCCCCATCAGCACTCCTAGGTCTAGATTGCATTTCCTCTATTTCAATGTCTACTTTACAGCCACACTTCTGCACTCCACTGCTACTCTGAACACCCTTCTCCTGAGATATACCCTACATGATCCCTCCAAACACTCCTCAATTGACATCAGTACTCCTTGGACTACCTTTCCACACCTCAATTTCACCTGGCTGTCATACATCACCACCTATACTCCTCGTGTCCACCCAGCACATGTCATCGGGAACTTCTTTATTTCATGTCCCGCGTCCCCTTTTCACCAAAGTATATCAGATTCCCTTTCGTACTCTGTTTGGATCAGCAGCTAGCTGACATTGTGTTTGAACTGATTTTAGATATCACAAATCGAGCCAAATGATATTAGAATTCAATGTGACCCCCTCATCAGGTTCAAATCATCAGCAAATGCAATCCGCTTCTGCAGGATCATTGTGGTATCACTCAATAGTATGTTCCAACATTCATTGACTCTGATGAGATGGAAGATATTGTGCATGACATTGACCCCATGTTCGATTGGTATTCTAAAATTGCTGAGTTAGGGTTCCTTCAGTTTACCTGTAGTGATTATTGACTCACTGATCTTCTACTTTGGTTACATACAGTAGCAGTGGAGATAATTGAATGTCAAAGAAGATGTTAGCTATTAGAGTCTGAATTGGTTTTTGATGTTGAAGAATAATCCATGCATCATATTCCTGGTGGAGGGTAATCTATGGTTTATGAACCTCCAGAGAGTCACAGATCATTCCCCCAGTCCTCTGACTGAATATCCAGCTGAGCACAGCCATCTCCCACAGTTTGTTTGGAATTTCTACATTGGTTGGGTCACAGTGCCAGATGAACACAAAGTAATCTCTGGCACTCCGACATGCTGCCAAATATTCCACACTCACTCCAATTGAACTCCTACATTAGATATTAGAAGTCCAAGCTACTGTGAATGGCAGTTGAAATACTCTTATAGGAGCTGATGCTGTCCCAAAATTGACACTGCAAATTATTTACTCTGGCTCCTCTCACACAATCGTGGTGTCTTATAGTGACTATTATACATTTTTTGGATGCATTTTCATATCCCATCACAACATTCTCCCTTTCTCACACCTTCCTTCTGTCATTGTATTTGGCAGTTGGGTATAACTTTGTTCGTATGGTTTCTTTCAGCGGTGAATATTCTGCTCAATCCTGTAACAGCCATCAGTTTACTTCTTTTGTAGTATCCAGAGTGTTATGTGAGACCGGTATGAATATTAGGTATAATGTGAGTACAACTCACCCAATAGAAACACTTCTTCCCCCTTGATCTTGTAAATACTCCCATTTTTGTAGCTTTTATATCTTCAACTTTTAACTCTTCACTTTTATTTCCACTCTTCTTGTTTTAGTACATCCAATAGATGTTTCCAATTTTCCATTTGTTCTATCACATTGATTCCCACAATTCTCATTCATCGGGAAACACTTCCATGCTATCATACCTCACCTCACCTATCTCTGTTAACTGCGTGTTACCATAGACCACCACAAATTATGGTAACCTACAATGTATTTGCACCATAATGATAGTGGTATGAAAGTGTTATTTATGTGTTACTGTATGTCATAACCAATTGCAGTACAATGCAAATCTTTCATATCACCTCTGCTGTTGCTACCCCCAGTTTATAATCACCACCATCACCACCATTACCATTACCATCACCACATTCACCATCACCACCATCCACATCACCATCATCACCATCACCAACATCACAATCCCCATTGTCGAAACTATGACTAACAACAATACTACCATCGCCATCATTGCAATAGCCATTACCACCATCACAACCACATTTGCGAGGTAGCCACCCAGCAGCTCTTGACCCACAGTTGTCAGCTCAACGGCCACTTTGAACAATCATTACCACCCAGCTTCGCATAAACAACAGGCATAATGTCCTATCCAGCTTTGCTCAATGGCTACTATCTTTGCTCACCAGCACCTACCTAGCTTCGCTCAGTCACTTCAATCTTTTCTAACCACCACCTACCTTGCCTTACTCAATCATTACCAGCCGGCTTCACTCTATCAACAGCCACCAGCTTCAACCCATCCATACTCAATCACCACCATCTTTCCTCCTCCATCTCCTATCTAGCATTACTTAATCACCACCAGCCAGTGTCGCTTACTCAACAGCTGCTAGCTCCTACCCAGCTACGTTCAATCAACACCATCTTTGCTTACCTACTTTGCTCCATCACTCCGATTGCTGCTTGTCAGAACCTGTCTATAGTTGCTCAATTACCTCCATCTTTGCTTAGCAGTGCCTGTCTAGCTTCTCTCAATCACTACCAGCCATCTTTGCTTCATTAATAACTGCAGGCATCTAGCAGCTTCACTTATTCACCACCTCTTTTAATTGCCCTTTTTGGTCAATCACAACTAATCTGCTGCACACAATCCATAACAGCCAGCTCTTTGCACAACAGCTCCACCTGGACTCGCTAGCTCAGGCCTAGCTTCAATCAATCACTGCAATCTATACCCACCAGCTCCTCCCTACATTGTGTTGGTTGCTACCATCTGTGCTCACCAGCTCCTTCCTCGCTTCGTTCAATCACCACCCCCAATTTCTGTTTAATTGATAGCTGTCACCTTCTACCCGCTCTATTAATCACCATCATCTGTACCCACCAGCTTGGTTCAATTGACAGCGTCCATCTCCGCCCGAGATTCGTTGAATTAAAACCCTCTATATTTGCCAACCTCTGCCTAGCATCACTCAATCACCACCAGCTATCTTTGCTAGATCAACTGCCACCAGCTACTACCCAGCTTCGCTCAACCGATACCATCTACACTCCCCATCCCATATCTAGCTTTCTTCAATGTCAGCAATCTATGGCTGCCAGCACCCACCTCAGTCTGGTCAATGACCCAGCTTTGTTCAGCGCATAACTGCCTGACTCTACCCTGCTTCAATCTACCCCGCTTCACTCTACCCTGCTTCACTTGATCGCCACCAGCCATCTTTGCTTTAATACTTACTCTCCCCTTTTACTCGGCATCACTTGGTCATCAGCCCTCTCCAGGTTCACTCCACTTGACCAACTCCGTACAGCTTTGTGTAGGCTTTGCATTATCCTAACCAGCCTGCAATGATTGATCAATATCTGCCCTCTTTAACTCCACTTCATTCAATTAATCGCAGCTCCCAGCAAGCACTAACAATTAGTTTCCAAGTTGAAAGAGTGAACATAGCAGTTGCAAGAGTATGTGAGAATTGTGAGAGGAAGCATGTCAGAGTGGTGAGAGGGAGTATGTCAGAGTTGTAATAGCGAGCATATCAGAGTTGCAAGACCAAGGCTTGTCAGAATGGAAAGCTTGCGCATGTCAGAGTTGTGAGAGCAAGCATGTCAGAGTCAGGGAGAGCAAGCATGTTACAGTTGTCACAGCAAGCATGCCAGAGTTGTGACAGCTACAATGTCAGAGTGGTGTGAGCAAACAAATGAGAGATTGGGTAATGATCATATTGGAGTTGCAAGATCAACCATTTGAAAGTTGGGAGAGCGAGCAGTACAAAGTTGCAATTGTGAGAATCTGAGTATATATCATAGTTGCCAATCACAGTGTATTGAATAACCAGATGAATATATAGTCTATATCATGAATAACTGCATATTGCAGAGATGTTTCTAATGATGTATGGAAATGCTGGGGGAGTATTGCAGATATGTTACCAGGGTGTTACTTGTAAATCACCAGGGTTTCCTCTCTTTCCATTCAGTTCATCCTCCACCATTGATTTATCTCCCATCCTCCAATACACAGTTCAATTTCTCAACTTCAATCTTACACAACACCATCAACAGTGATGCCAACAAAACCATCTCACATTTGCCAACATCGCAATACTTCAGACCACTTCATTGTCACACCACATTCTACCAACCTCTATATCATTGCAGCTCAGGCCATGCCTTTGTCTTGCAACATCACCTAGTATTTTGAATATCTGCCATCAGTTGATCATACAATTCACAATGAATCTTGCAATGCCTGCACAGAGATAGTATTATCTTCACGGATTAAAGGTCCTCCCCGAGCAATTTCCAATTGTCCAATCTTGTTCGGATTACATCGATGAAATTCATTTATTATTTGTAGTCTGTTATCATATTTCGCAGGCTTACACATCAAGGCATAATTGCTGGTCCAATAAACCAGGTACTGCGGTTGTTGCTTATTGATGCAGGAACTCCTTACTGTGCATAACAAATATTCTTCCAAGTAGTAAACTTCCACTGATGGGACTAGGGCCAGATGTTGTCTGAGGGGTTCACCATCTGTAACAGGATTGACCAATGGCACTGGTTAAGCCACATTAATTTGAACCATCAGAGGAAGATCCAATCCATCAGCATATGGACCTATCTGCCCGGTCTCTGTGTATATTGCAAGGTGCTTCCAGTTAAGCTTTCATGAGGAGTGAGTGGTTCTTATATATCGCGGGCCTACCTATAGCATCAAACCTACTTCGATATTTTGTAGTGGTACTTGGGAATGATTTTCCCATTCTCTCTTTCTGTCTTGACTTTGCCTCATTTCTACATCAAGTTGTTCATGTATGTATTCCATTATTTGTAATACCAAATCAGCATCCACTCGTTGATGGTCCTGATTGTATTCTTGTAGATTTGTGAATGTCATCCATGGATATGTTCCACAAAGTGAAAAATAGGGGGTACAGTTAGTCCTCTTTAATGCTCTATTATTCACAACAAATTTCACAATGGGTTGCCATCTAACCCAGTCATTCTTTTGCTGGTTTGCCAATACCTGAACATAATGTTCCATTCTGGTATTCATTGGCTCTGTCTGTCAATCTGCCTGAAGATGAAATGCCATTGATAACCTCCTTCCCCAGGAAAAATGCCCATACACGATGCATAACTCATAGACAAACTGTTACTCAGACAGTGATTCATAGCATATTTGATGCCTGCCATTATGAGGTCCTATGGACCTTCATGTTGACTACATTACTATCACACACATGCAATGATGTGCACTTGATACTATACATCATGCTGCATTCAACAAACTAAAAACTTAACTGCTGATTGCATTTCTTTAAACCCTCCCAAATACACTCTGAAGTACACTCCTGATTGCACTCGATTGTACACTCCCAGCCTGCGTGACATAGGCTCTCAAGACAGTCTCAAGTAGACTCGAAGTGCGCTCCCAAGTCCACCTCCATGTATGTTCTCAAGTATACTCCCAGGCAGACACTCAGGGACGCTCCCAATTGCACTCGATGGCACCCTCACAGCCTGCTTGACCATATGCTCGCAAGTAAGCTCTCAAGATGCTCTGATGCATTCTCCTGAGCACACTCTCATATACACTGCCGATTAATCTCGATGACACACTCCCAGCATACTTGATATACGCAGCAAAGTAAGCTCTCAGGACACTCCCAAGTACACTCCAAGTACGCTCCAAAGAACATTAAGTACATTCTCACGTCCACTCCCAGGCATGCACCGAATAACGCTCCCAATTGCACTCGATGATACATTCCTACCCTGGTTGACTCTATGCTCCAAAGAAACATCTCAAGATGCTCTCAAGATGCTCCTAAGCACACTCGGAGTATGCTCCGAAGTATACTTCCAGTCAGGGCCTGAACAATGCTCGCAATTGCACTTGATTGGACATTCCTTGCCTATTTGGCTCTACACTCCCATTTCTATTCGACTATATGTTTACATTTACTCTCCTGCATGCTCGATCCAGCGACTTGCTGAGTGGCGGACGCCAGGCACCAGGAGGCGCGAGATGTAGCCACTAGGCACTGGATGGGGTGAGTTGTAGCCAACAGGCACTGGGAGGCATGAGGCAGGTGGCATATGGTGGCAGTATTCGGTGTGCAGTGTGAGGCATGTAGTGTGTGGCCGATGGCAGGCAGCTTGTGGTAGCCAAAATCAGAACATTAGTCGATATCATAGTCTGAACCTTATCTCTACAGTTCCCACGAAGCCAAGATCTCACAATGCGTCATTGTCATCGTAGTGTCAATATCAGCCTTATGTTCAGCAGGAAATGTAGACAATTTGACGATGGAGAAAGTAGATCTCTGACTTCGACTTTCCAGCTCAATCTAGTGCCTGGTCCCCATCAATTGTGAGCTTATGTGTGTGCTCTCAGTCTGGGGCTGATGGAGATGATCGCAATGGCAATGGCAATGGCAATGGTGATGATGTTGGTAATGGTGATCATAGTACCAAAAGTGCTTAAACTAGTAGGTTGACTACATCAGTGTCAGCATCAAAGCTTCAACAGACTTTGAGCCTTTCACTAGCCAAAGCGTCACCAGACCTACAGCCGTCTATTGGTTAAAGATTCCACAAACACAGAGTTTTCCATCGACCGAAAGCTTCCTATGGAAAACTCCACTTGTCCTGAAGCGTGGCTCACTCAATCACAGTTCTCGCAAGGGTGGCTCTCTCAATCAAGCTCTGAAGAATGTTTACAAACATGCTATAAGCTGCGCATGTCCCCGTCTGCCTCTAGTGCAGCCTATAGTTGATTTGTACTTTTGCTGTTATTTCTATCCCTGATTATTCACACAGCTGTCTCCAATATCCAGAAGCAAACTGAAGGGCTCTGTCCCATCCAATGTCCAATTGTAACCCATGCAGGCGAACCGCCTGTTGGAGGAAGAGCTCCCCAAGTCCACAGTCATTACACGACATATATGACATGAGAAAAAATCTCGCAATTTTCAATCTCAATCAATGACAGCCCAATCCACATCATAGACTGTATACTACACTTGTCCCACCACTATGCCAGTTGGTATACCCTTACAAGCTGTCTCAGGTACTGGAAATTATTGTTGAACTCTGAAAGTCCCATGCCGAAAACTCTTTCATTCCTGGCAACTTGGCAATTTTGGGTATATGCATCTGCATCATTCTGCACTACCTTTTAGATGTACACTGTGTCAAGATGGGCACAGGTATTTGGTCGAGCTGGATGTCTTGCAAGAGCTGTTTTGCGAAACTCATGAACCAACTGCAGCAATCACTTTTGAACATTGCAGATACACCACTTTGCTCAGACATTCAATTGCTCCTCCTTGTCTGCACATTCTGAGACTTCTATTTTGTTTAGGCTATATTTACTTTGTCCTGCTCAAATAACTTTTCTTCGAAACATCTCAGTCAATTGTGCTTCTGAACACTGATTGGAAATGGTTTGACAGTGTTGTGCGCACAGACTATCCACAAATGAATGCAATTGTGCCAGGATATTCTATGGCTTTCGAATCACCTGTACTATGTACTGTCATCTTTCATCCCCTCCCACAATGAACTTTCCCAGTCTCCTGGTCAATGCATCCAATGTCCAAATCGATTGCCCAGGTGGATAGTCAACAGTATTCCTAACATGTGACACGAATTCAAACCACGGAGCCTGCTGTCAATTCAAGAGTGTTTTGGTACTCCAATACTCAAAATTTTTGTTGTTTGATAATAACTGCAGAGGATCCAAAGCCCCTTCACACTCTGATCTCCACTCCTCCCAAGTATTTGCACTTGATGTTGACTGTGTATTGTAAATATCATCATATTACTCTGCTGGTGAGTGTTTCAAAGAACAATATGCTACCAGGTACTATACTCCCTCAATGTCACATTGGGATAATCCTCGTGTGAAAGTATAATAGAAAAAAAATATGTTCATAGTGTTCTCCTGACCAGAATTGAAATTTTGAAGAATGGATGCATTGTAAATACAGTTATGATTTGCTTCCATGTCAGTTGTTAATCTGATTTCTTTATGAATGGTTCTTCCATCTTTGTATGACTTGGTAATGATTCTGCCTCTTTGGAGTATGTAGATATGAACTGGTAGTAATAATTGCAAAACTCTAACATCTGTTGTACTATGATGAGGTTATTTAGTCCTCCATTCAAGGGTGTTGTCTTCTCCTGGCTCCAATTCTGAACTGTCTATACATTATGCTTGTGCATAAATATGCCATTTGGAGATATAATTTGCCCTTGGTAATATACCATTTGCTGATGGAACTTGCACTTCTCTGGTTGCAAATATTACCCTGCGTTTGAATGAGATTTCATTACCCATTGGACATGTTCCTTCTTGGAGTTACTACATATCAATACATCATCAAGATATGCCCATTCAAACTGAATCTGTTTATTCCAAATGGAAATATCAATATACTCTGGGAAATCTGCTAGTGCATTCTGCATTCCAATGTCCAAAACTATTGGCTCCAAAAGGCCAAATGTCACTCAACCAGCTAATATATATTCATCACCTTCCTTTACTCATAAATGGATATAAGCTTCACACTAGTAGAGCAAGCTGTGTATATCTGTTAGCTTTTATGAAGAGATTCAATAGCTCTCATATTAATGGTAACCAATCCTTATTTTCATATGTCTGACAGTTGATTTCACTATAGTAAAGGTTGAAATGTAACCCACTGTAAGGTTGCTTGGCTAACTGAATACTTGTTGTAAATGCCTATGATGACATTCGAACAAACTCCTTTGACATTATATTTTGACACCTTTCTTTCATAACCCCCAACTCCTCCTGTGACAACGAATATTACAGTCCATGACTGACGATTTCTCACTCCTTCAATTGCTCTTCATCATCAACACAGGGCCTAGGCTTTGGTACCTGATTCACAAATATCTTACAGAATGTGTTGAAATATGCATAATCCTGTGTTGGGATGACTTCTTTGGGAGGGTGTTATTTCAAATCCATATTTTCAACAGCTGCATTAAGATCATATAATGATCCTGGGATGACAGTCCAATGGCCCATTTCCTCATTTTTGAAAACAAATAATCCATTCAACATTGCAATAGTTCCTCAAAATATTTGAGAAGGAGATATTTATTCCTCTATGACCTCCCTATATGTATAATAGACAGACTCCAGTGATTCATCAGATACTGTGTGAATGGTCAATGGAGCATTGTGAGAATGTGTTTTACAATACTGGGAGCTAAATGTGACTGTATTGGAGCAAAATTGAACCATAAATCCATTAAGTTTTAACAAAGGCATTCTGGAGACATTAGGGTAAAGTCAGAGTTTTGTGACTAATATTGGACTTTGTTCTATGTAATGCTGAATAGTCATGGCAATATTGGCAAGATGTATACTATCCACAGATTTGTTGGTCTCTTGTCAGTAACTTCTACCAGTCTTGTTTCCTCTAATTCCTGTAACGGTATTTGATCCTGGAAAGGAAATTCTTGATACAGATATACAATGTCAGTTGTTCCACAATTAATCATTACCAGTGTCTGTATCACTTGATCTTTAATGGTCAATAAGAAGGTGATAACGGAAGATTTTCCCTGTATTGAATCTACCAGAACATGTATCTAGCTTTTTGAAACCCAAGAAATTCCAATACATTCAAGTATTTGTCAAGCAAAACTTTTCATGTTCACTGAACACTGATCCTTCTTTAATTGACTAAATCTTTCCTGGACACTTCAGGGGACATGCTCTCCTGTTCTGTCTTTATCTCTCTTCCTGTGGGTTTGAATATTTCAGATTATTTCCTTGCCCCACATTGCACTACCCTATGCCCACAATGCAGCCATCTCCCATCTGCACACCATTTTGCCCACTCTTCTGCAGATATTTTCATTCCATCTGCTGTCAAATCCATTGGCACCAGTCCTGAATATCCTGCTATATTTTTGCCCAGGGCCACTGTTGGGTCATTTAGGGGTGAATGGGAACTGAAGTATTACGGGAAATCTATACATGGTGTTCCTGCCACAGTCCCGCCCCAGGCAATCGATGTCTGGGTATGCTGAGATTAGCACAGCTCGCTGACCGTAGATTGTTTGTCCAGCCTCTCTCTATTCTAGAACGAATCTTCAAATTTCCCAACAGGTCAATTCTGATGTCATTTCTCAGTGCCGAGGGGTTCCAGTCCAAATCAGCAGCAATCACCTGAAAATCAGTATAATGCTAAGCATACTCACTCTTCTATTGCTCACTATCCCAAATTTCCCTTGTTGCTGTTGCTACCTGGTCAGGGACCACAAAATTTTCTTCCAGTTGGTAAATACATGCTGGTTGGTATCCCAGCCTGATGGTCACATCTTTCTAGAAGTGTGGCAAACCTGGCTCAAGGCGACTCATCTCAACAAAGTAATGATGTACCTCATCTTCAAAAGCTTATGTTGGAAGCTCTTGAGATTATATTGGAAAACCATTTGGTGTCGTGCAAGACTACCCATTAGATGAGTTTGAAATGTGCATAAACAGTCTGGTGAGTCTGCGTATTTCTGTCCTGTATCCTTGCCACTCTGGGGAGCCGCTGGTGCCGCTTGTGCTGCTAAGCTCAACGTGTTCGAAGATTTGTATTGGATGTTAATCACTTCTTCCCCTGATTCGCATGAGTTATATGTCATTTCCACTAATCTTTCCTTTTCAGGTTTCAACCCCAATGCAGACATTGGATGATGCTCATCTAGAGTTATCTTGGTTCTTGTGGATTGTATTACGGTTACGAATGACATATTCTTGCAGGAGGTAGGGAGGTGGTGGTGGTCCTCACAATCTGGAATATCATTCTGTAGTAGAATTATTTAGTCCACGTGATTACATATCCTCTGTACAGCAGCTACTTGTCCTGTGTACACTGCCACAAGCAGTTGTACCTACTAGTACGGTGGGAACTATTGTGAGATCTCTTTCAACTTGATAACGTCTTTTGCAACTGTCTTTAGCTCTCCGATGATCACTTGGTTCGTTTTGGACAACAGCATTACACAACAGATGGGGTTTCCAGATAATGAGATCAGAAAAGGCCAGGTTCAATTACCAGCCTGAATTGCACTGTGTGAAATCTGAGAGGTTCAGACTTACATAGGGAGTAGCAATTAAATGTACTTCTGCCAGGTTTGTTGTTAGTGCTGTGGCTGGTACATGTCAATGGGTTGTGGGAATTCCTACACAATTATGTCCCTCGCACTCACAGGGTTACCCCAGATCACACTGACTATACCAACACAGATACAAACCTGAATGTTTCGTCTAGGAAATTGGGAACTCAGGATAGTTATCACTACTCCCACCATGTTCTCTCGTGGCCTTCATCCAGTGCATATAGACAGGAGAAGGGATTTCTGACTGTTCACAAATTTCATGTTTGATTGGATCCTGGAATTTTTTGTGAACATTGTCTGAGCTCTCAATCTCATTTAGAAGTTCTGGTTCAGATTGCAAACAAGGGGTCCTGGGAAGATTAAACCAATCCGGTTGTAAAGCACATGTAATATAGTACACTTGCATCAATCTAGGGTAATCTGTATCACTGACAGATACCAAGTACTGTAAGCGGTTACTACTGGTCAACTGACTCATTGTAAATATAAATTCAACTGTGATTGGGTTCTGACACAACCCAACAGAAAATTCAGCAACATTTGGTATAATAATCACACCCAGATACTGTGTACAAGCACATTCAAAAAGAACAATCTTGAATGCAGTAATCAGAAATGCAAATTCATATAATTGATCTTCACAATTTGACCTACTGTGAAACAGCTGAAACACAAAATGGATTGTACAAATTTGCGAACAAGTTCATTCCATATTGAGTAAGCCTTGGTCGTACTAATGCTACGGTAACTAGTGGGATATGATGAAGATGATATTGACTGCAAAATGTAATTGAGTGCTAACTTGCAACTGAAAGAGCATATGGAGAACAACCCAACAATTTGAAATGTTTTATAAAGACGTCATTCGTGTCACAATATATATGAACATGCTTCGAAAGACAACAAGGACATTGTTCCAATTAACACAACCTCTCTTTGGATACAGCATATCTGCAACCCTCTAATTATCTTGCATGAGTCCATGTACTGTCCAAATCCTCAACATCTATCATACACCCACCTACCAAACTCCTATCAACTCAATCTTGGGACATGGTCCGGCATCACAATACTTCAGACCACTATCTTATCATTCTAAATGATACTGCCACTGCTATCTCTACATCTTATGCTATACCTACACCTCATCACATCAACTTCCTTGAATAATTTCTAGTAACAACTATCTCTAACCTTTCCCATTATTTCTAGAATTCCTGTGCTGTGGCAATGGCCATCAATAAGGTAATCAAGTAATGAACTAATCATAGACAATGTGGATGGTATACCACCACAAGAAGTTGCTCCTGATAAAAAACATATAGCTGTCCAACATTCTAAGACAATATGCACAACCGATTGAATAAATATATAGGTGTACGTAGAGCTACCTGGAGTCAAAAATTATAACCAATAAGTGAATAACAAACCAACTGGATTATCCAACAGGTATCACATGTACTCTGAACAATGATAACCAGTGCACCCGATTCAGATATTACATGACTTTCAACTGGTTGTAATATTCTGTTCAGCCAGCACATAACAATATAGACTGATTAACACTTGTAGTGCGGACTGGGCAACTTCAAAATGAAATCATTCCTTACTACAGTAGCATTTCAGAAGCACCTCTGTGAAGTCGATTTAGGCTTGGAAAGATTAGTTGGAATGAAGATCATTTACATATCTTTGGAAATTATTCTACTGGGACATTTTCAAAATAACTCAGTTTCTCCTAGTATATTACCCATTTCAGGTACAAAGTTATTTTGCACTAATGTATTTTGCTTATTTGAAATGTGGAGGAATATGCAGTGATATAAACATGGGTGATTGGTAGCTGGATGGGTAGAATGAACTTTCTGTCACAGTAATGATTGTGCTAGTTATTGCTGTATTCTTTAAGACTTATTTGAATAATGTTTATAAGATCAGCATACCTAGCTGGTCTGGTTTACAAATGGCAATATTTGAAGCAATATCTACATTGTTGGTCAAAAGCACACCTCGGTTCTTGTCTAGCTGATCCCAGAACACACTGAATGGTGTGAAATACACCGACAAACTATATAATAATACTATTGAAACTGTGTTGTTTCAACTAAAGCATCTTGACATTACTGGTACTGGCTTAATATGGCATTGTGTTGATGCATTGCAGCAACGATGTTACTATCTTCAGGCTGCCAGGTTTGGGGATTTTCCTGAACAAGACATGTTTGGGCAAGCATTATATAGAAGATAACTGATGTGAGGAATACCGAAGTTGAGCTTGTAGAGCATTGATATCTTACACTATTCAATAACTCCAGTGATTAGTCAATGTAACAACAGCTGCAGGAGGTGACTAATAGTGATGTACTGCACACTGTAGGTATTTACTCAATCCGCAACCAGTTCTGATCATATTCTCTCTGTGATGTCTACCAGCTATGACAACCAGATCTATTACATCAGATGTCTTCAGATTAGTCAAGGACTCATTGAACTACCTGATGGCATACCTGAAAGGTAGCAATGTCCAAAATCAAATTGACAATCAATTCACATTGGTACCAGAATATCTGGGCATTTGACAGATCTCTAAACCAATCACATTGTGGAAAGGTGGTACCTAGATATTAAACAGGATCTGGGAACTCATCATCATATGTCCTGGGGATTCTGTATCAATTCCTCTGCATTTGCACATTGAACGGAATAGTGGGTCACACACTATCTGTGACATTAGTGTAATGCAAGCAGCATGAGAATCTTGTTAATTTTCTCTACTAGTTAGCCAAAAAAAATCAAGTTAATCTATTCTACAAAGTACTGAACTAGTCACTCAAGAAATTGAAACAAAAGCACAGTGTTTTTCAGGAACTGCACATAGTGAAGTCGGGAAATGTCAAAGTGGATGATTTGTTGGCAACAGAAGCCCATGTATTACTGGAACTATGATACATGCAATCTGTGCTGTAATGGAGGAGCTTGTATATGGGGTTAAAAAGATTGCAATAACAAAACGTAAGCTATTTCTGATGCACCTGAATAGAGCCCATGAAGTAGCAACCAAATGGTCTGATGCTTATCAACATCTGATAATACTATAAGGGGAGTGGAAAATTCATACAGTGATATCAGTTTGGTGTTAGCATATTACTTAGCTAGCACAATATAATGAGTAATAAATATGGCAGGAAGTTGGGACTAGAGAAAGTGGACCCTATAGCATTTTCACCTAAAAACTTGTGAACATGAAAGATGATTGAAAGAACAGCCTTGTGTAGCAGTAGACATAAGTCCTAACAAGAGTATTCAAATTCAAATTAGCCAATCCATATTGGAGACTAAAGTCACTATCCAGAGACTTGCAAATTCAGAGCATAATTCTAATCAGCAGGAGAGGGTTATTTATAGCAATACCTTGAATGAGAATAAGCAGATCAAGAACAAATTGTCTATCTGCTCAATTGTGATTGAGAATAGTTCTGGACATATGGTTTTTCAGAAGCTCTAGTGAACCACTAAACAGTGTATAATCGATTGTGGATATGCAACGATGAATCTGGTAAGCCATCTATGAAAGTCAAGTTGCCAGATTGAATCGGTTGAAATTACTACAATAGATATTTCTGAACAGCATCAAATCGACATTATGAATGAGGCATATTGATCATGCAACAAAGTCAATAGCATAAGTCAGATTCTTAAGCAGAATGAGTGGTGTAGTCATTTTAACTTTGTGAGTGAGATTCAATTATGTGTTATGCATTAATACTGGGACAATAATAACTCTGAATAAGTTGTGATGATACTGTCTGCGACCTAAATACAGTGAAATACGTATTGAGCCCATTATCTATATCTGCAGCATTGTCAGAACATGTCAGTTGTTCACCCTGTATAACTACAGATACATTATTTGAGAGAAATGGATATCCATAGAGTATACAGTAGTATCAAATTCACAATACTCCAACATGTATCAGTAGATTTCAGAATTTACAACTTTGGACACCTATTCCATACAGAAATTGAATAGGAATATGGACATCATGTCAGCAGATAGGCTTTTGGATATAATTAGAATGTATCCATGGACACTATATTTATCAAACTCTGGATTCGGCCATTAACCCTTCCACAACTGTACAGTAGTTGAGCATCTGACATGATTGTAAGATTCAATATACCATTACCAACTAAGGGATCATGTCTGAAGCTCAAATCTTATGTGACCAATCATGGCAAATTGAAGAGAACAACCTGGTTAACTCTTTGCAAGGATGAGCATCTTTGTTTTCAGAGATTATACTTCAGCTGCACTCCACTATATTAGATTCTCCAATTTCAGATCTGTCTTCCAGCAGGCAAAAACAGATTGACCTTGTATAGAAATCGCAAGAAGACTGAAAAATGTATATTACATCACCAAGTTCATGAATATGTAGTGGTATTTCCAACAACTTTGAAAGATCTTCAAAGTTGAGCTGATTTTGTTGACTGCTTCATTTACATTGCAATTCAGATTAATAAACTATATATTGGATCTGTATTGCACTGGTACAATTCATGGTATCAAGAATTGCATCAGATGGTATTAAAAGTATATGGCTCGTAAATATTAATGTGGGTTCATCTATCCATGTGACTGTATATTAATTACAATGTCAGAATCAGGTGTGCCATTGTAAGAGAGTATATCAAATTGTACTACATGATATAAACAGTATATTTTCACACCCAGAGAGTCTGGCTTGACATTGAAAGTATATTAGAAGGTTCTTGAAGATGAGTGTCACAGTCACAGTGGCTTTGAAATTATACTAGCAGAAAGGTAGAATTATATAGTATTGTGGATGCAACTTTACTCTCTGTAGAATATTCTTGCATTTTGTTCCACCTATTCAGGAGCATTGAAAAATACCTGAAAGTACTTTGGTGAATCTGTAAAAACATCACTTTGCATTCAACTGGTACATCAGCAAAATGTAAAATGGTTTGAAAGTCATAAATGCACAACTCAGCAACTCTGAACAGCCACGCTGATGCTTACGGAAGCTACCAGATGCTCCCAGATGGGCAGAATGCACAGCGATGTGCTCTGAGGTGCTCCAAGACAACTTCACCAATGCGCTTTAATACTCCGGAAATTGTTGAATAGAATATAAGAATATCCTGAAGAGTGTACAGTTGTCTTCAAAATGGTATGCAATTACACTATTAGGATGTGCAAATTTCAAAGCTGTTAGGAGTATTGACAATGTCGCCAAGAAGATTTCAGGGCACCTCGATGCTGGAGCCATGATCTCCGGGAGTAATTTCTACAATTTTCATATTATATAGTGCAATTTGATCAACTATCTTCCTCCGGCACACCTTCATTCAGGCATTGTAACTTAATATTCAGTCCAGTTGGTATCTAATTACACAGGATTGATTACAAGGCATAAGTTATCCATTCTGTCTGATGCAGCATTCCCTCACACCAAATGTACTGGTTTAACAATTGCTCTGACAGGTATAATATGCATCTTATCAGTCTGTTTGACAACCTGGATGAACCTGTCAACACAATTAGCCCCACCATGCTGATTGTTGTACTTTGTTGGAATCACCGCCACATATTCTGGACCTTGAGGACATACTATCCATTTTGAGTTGTCTTGCAGCTTTTAGAAATGGTCAATATCATTTTGACAACAGGTAGGTGGTCCTGAAATGGGAGGATCTGATTCCGTGGAGACCAGGGATGGCATAATAGATGGACGGATGGAACTGACGCTTGGAAGGTGTTATCAGGGCGATTCTCATCGCTCTCCGTATGTTGGACCCTAATGTTATGAGTTTCAGGCATGATCCCTTGGTTGGCATTGGTATATCCTACCTTGAAACAAGTTCCAGACACTCAACAGATGTAGGGCAGTGAGATGGTTGATGGTAGTACAACAGCCCATTCTGAAGTATACTAAATATACTGTCGAGGAGAACATTCTGCCTATATCCAAGTACCTGTCCGCTAACTTCAAGCCCACAGTTGCCTTCAATGCGTAAATGAACTCAACATCCAAAATTCGCAATTCCGAAATGTTTTGATGCATCTCTGAGCAAAGGTTACTTTGATACATCCGCATGCTCCACAAACAAGAGATTGTCTCAATTGATTCAGCTGATGTGATACGTGGAAGAAAAATGACTCTGCCTGACAATGCTGAAGGTGTAAAGGATGGGCAGAGCAGGTATTTCACTTTTCATTGGCAGCAGATAGTTGGTTGAGAACTTCTGCACAGTCAATATCATACCAGCCTTGAAAGGCAAGATAAGACAGTGTCTCCCCCATATAGTCAAAACTGGTACACCGGTCATTGTATGTGAGCATCTGTGGCATGTAATTGACTCTGTTGGTATTTTGATAGGCCTCAGTCACATTGCTGATATGTAGCCATTTAGAAATATCGGTGGTGAAATTGTCAGCAGAACTCATTCACTGAATTGACTCTGATATATGGCTCACAAGATTCTTCTTTGGAAATTTGAAATGTATTGCACACTGTGGCATGGTTTTCCGAAGCATCTAAATGCCAGTTGCATGCCACCAAGCTTCACACTCGATCAAGTAGATGGAGAATTCCTTCTTGAACTGCATCTGCTCATTGGAAGTGATATCAAAAATCTCTCTCTCCCACTGATTCACAACATGGTCTGTATCAGCGATACCCCAGGTGGTAGTTTCAGTCTCAGCATTCGATAGGTGGAGCAAAAATTCCATCCACTTGTTGGTGGTTATGTTTGCCGCCCCATTAACCTCTTCTTCTGCAGCAGTCTCTATTCGAGCTGGGGTGTTGGCAAATGTGCTTCTGGGGCCAGTTGCCTTAGTCCCAACTTCCTGCGATAGTTGTCACTCATGATGTTGGAATAATCCATCGAAAAGCCTGCCTTCATCAGCTGTCACCTGATGGATTTCGCACTTCAATTACTCTTTGCCCTCTGCAGATCAGCATCTGACCATTTTGTTGCCGCTTGTGGGGCTCTATTCAGGTGCACCTGAAATTGCTTTCGGATTGTTGCACTAACCATTTCAGCATCATACACCTGAACTGCCATTGCAGTACGGATTGTATTAATCTTTTGCACTCGTAACTGACACAATTCTCATACCAACTGTTCGTCAACTTTGGAGTTCAAAGGCTACGACATGTTCTGTTCTTGAAATCGCCCTTCTTGTTGTATAATCCCATCACTGCATCGTCTAGTGCTGTGAGGGATAGATCAAAGTGATTTTCTTGGCTAACAAGTAGAGAGAATTCACATAATGTCCACACTGTTCCCTTTACCATTGCATCAGAGGCTGTATCCCCCATAGTTTTCCGGTTATCCTTGGAGCAGTCAATAATTAGAGTGAAGTTCACTGCCAGTGTTCAGATCATGTACCGGATCTCGTCTCCCTTCCAGGAGCTGCGTTTCAGTGAATCAAAACAGTTCGGAGAAGTGCTGGAGGCCTGGATATCATGGTACCAATGTCAATCGTAGTACCGATGTGAATCGATTGTCAAATTGATTCTTGACATTTCTAGCTTCCAGGTATTTGAGCAGCCAATGCAATTAGTCTTGAACTAAACACACGAGCAGCGGATGCAATTCATCAGGCTGCCAGAGTCGATCAACATTGCAGAGAGTGTATTGCCAGAACTAGTTCGGGATTCGATGAACACCAAGAGTGTGCAGAACATCAATGTTAGTTGTGTCCAGAAGCTCCTGGTAAATATACTGATCTCCAGAGTGATTGAGTGGTTGAAACATTGAATGCCCCATCAGCACACCTTCAGGATTTTCACAGATCAGGCATAAGCCATATGACAGTTGAGCAACCGTGACTTGTTCTGGATAATCCCCGACCAAGGCAGCCGAAAGAGGATGACAGTATGTCTGGAATCCATCAGCACAGTCCCAGTGTGAGCCGGGACCAGTTATGTTAACATTCTGGTGTGGGGACAGCACACTTCCAACTGTGGATTGCCATGCTTCGTCAGTATTTTTAGCGCCTTTCGGGGCACAGGGGTTCAGCCCAACGAGAATCCAGCTGTGCATTATAGGTGTTCAGTGGATATCTTTTCAAATATTACCAATTTTGAGATTCATTGGCCAGGCATACTTATCACCTGAAAAGTTGGTCAAGTGAGTGTTGTTGGATGCACAATCAACTTGCACAATCGTCGCTCCACCGGCCATGTGAGATGTACCAAAAGGAACTGTATACATTTGAGAATATCCCTGAAGTATAATGTTCCGAAGATGTGTGAATGATCATCAATCCAACTATCATTGCTGAGCCTGAAATCGAGTTCAGCAAGGAGCTTTCGCAAGGCATCTGCCGATTGAAATGACTGATTGTTGATGATTTCCTGTCCACATCTCAGATGTTGATCCATCCATGTTTTCGTTTGCAGACAAAATAATTGAGCCTGATGAACATTGAGTGCTGAATGAAATGGATGCCATGTATTCCATTGTTGTGAGTACTTGCAATGCTAGTTGTGCAAACCAGTTGGTTTGCAATATGCTTTTCCCAATGCATTTGCTACTCCAACTACCTGCCTCTGAGCTTGTGTCGCTGTTGGATCAGCAGTACAGATCAGGTCAGGATGCTGGGAGTCACTAGTTTCTTCATCCAGAGTATCTTTAGGTGGTGGAGCACCAGGTATATTTTCCATAGGTATATCATTAGTACACTAGCTCATCAATGGCCATTCGGGTGCACTGACTGAAGTCAAAAGATGATGGCTCCAGTCGATCCAAGCCTGCAGGTGGTAAAATCCCATCAGGTAACATCCATTCATTTAGTAATGTTGGGAGATATCGTTGATAGTGAGCCTTTGGTTGATTCTCATCAAATAATTTCTATTTGCAGACTAAGCACTTAACATGAACCTGGCGAGTATGGACCACATTCAAGATATTATCAGTTATCAGGTATTTGGATGACTTTTGCTGATACTTCAGCCGGTGAACAAGAGGCGCAGGGATATTGGGTTGAAAGTGAGCTAACTCTGGTAAGCATATCACATTCACAGCCACGTTGCATCTCGCCAAGTGCATATGAGGGATGAATTAAATTCACCTCATGATCCCTTTTCCTCATGATCCAGGATATCGATATTATCACCCGCACAAGAGTAATGCACCTCATCTGCTCAAACTTGTGAGCAGCGATGAGAAAATTTCTTTTCTCATCACTGCAATTACTACAATGGGCCTTATATTACATTACAAAGGCATTGCGAGCTTGACCTACAATTGAGCCTCCGAGTAGCTGCCAATTCAGCTCGATTGTCATAATACAATTTTTCGGCGAGTCTTCTATCCAGCTGTAGGCCTGCGCAATCATCATGGAGAACTGATTAGCAGGTAGGATGGTTACATCAGTAATGATCATGGAATGGAGCGTAGATCCTGACGAAAACAATGATGACAAGACAAGGAGCTCAATATGATGCAATCACTGTTGCCGCTCGACTCACAGGCCTCTTGATGAGTATGCATCAGCAAAATGTAAAATGGTTTGGAAGTCATAACCGAACAACTCAGCAACTCTGAACAGCCACACTGATCCTTCTAGATGCTCCCAGATGCTCCCACATAAGTTGAATGCAAAGCGATGTGCTCCCAGGTGCTCCGAGACTACTTCACCGGTGCTCCTGAATACTCCGGAAGTTGTGGAACAGAATACAAGAATATCCTGAAGAGTGTATAGGTGTCTTCAAAATGCTACCAAATCAAAGTAGTAGAATGTGCAAATTCCAGAGCCATTGGGAGTATTGGGAGAATTGGCCGCGTCTCCAAGACTATTCCGGTGCATCTCGAACCTGGAGGCATACTCTCCGGGAGTGATTATTATAATGTCTAAGTCAAATAGTACAATTCGATTAACAATCTTCCTCCTGCACACCATGATCCAGGCATGTAAGTTTAATATACAGTCCAGTAGGTATCTAAATCCACATGATTATTTACTAGCCATACGCTATCGATTCTATCAGATGCAGCATTCTCTCGCACCAAATGTGCCGGTCCAACCATTGCTCCGACAGGTACAATATCCATCATATCAGTCTGTTTGACAACCCGGATGAACCCGTCAACACAATCAGCCCAACCATGCGGATCTTGGTACTTTGTTGGAATCACCACTGCATATTCTTGAGGTTGAGGACGTAATATCCATTGTTCAGTCTTCTTGCACCTCTTAGAAAAGGTCAGTATCATTTTTCCGGCGGGCAGGCGCTCCTGAAATTGGAGGATCTGATTCGGTGGAGTCCAGCTAAAGTATAATACAGGGAAAGAAGGAACACGGCCTTGGAAGGTGTTATCGAGGTCACTTTCCATATATTGGACTCAGATGTTATGAGATTCAGGCATGATCCCTTGGTTGGCATTGGTATATTCTACCTTGCAATCAAGTCGTAGATGCTCAACAGATGTAGGGCAGTGAAATGGTTGACAGTAGTACAACAGCCCATTGTGAAGTTTAATAAATATACTGTCTATGAGTACATTCTGATCATATCCGAGCACCAGTCCACAAACCTCGTGTCCCCAGTCCTCTTCAATTTGTGCACGGAATAGCTGACCAAAGTTGGGAATTCCGAAATCTTCTGATGCATCTGTGAGTGAGGTTGGTTTGATACTTCTGCACACGCCGCGGACATGGGTTTCTCTCAAATGATGTACCTGTTGTGATACGGGGCGGAAAAATGGCTCTTCCTGACAATATTGGACACGTAAAAGATGGGCTCTGCCAGTATTTCGCCGTTTATCGGCAGCTGATAGGAGGTTGAATACTTCTGCAGAGTCAATATCATACCAGCCTTGGAGGGCAAGATGAGACAGACTGTCCTCCATATAGTCAAGACCGGTACACCGGTCATTGTGCTTGAGCATCTGTCAAATGTAATTGACTTTATTTGTAGATGGATATGCCTCTTTCACATTGGCAATATGTACCCGTTCAGGAATATCAGTGGTGAAATTGTCCCCAGAACCCATTCGCTGAATTGACTCTGATATATGGCTCACAAGATGCATTGTTGGATATCCGACATGGATTACACGCTGTTTGATGGTTCTTCGGAGCTCCTGAACGCCAATTGCCTGCCAGCAAGCTTCAAATGCGATCAAGCGGATGCAGAATTCCATCTTGAAACACATCTGCTCATTCGAAGTGACACCATAAATCTCTCTCTCCAGCTGATTCGCAATGCGGTCCGTATCAGCGATACTCAAGGAGGTGGCTTCAGTCTCAGCATCGGATAGACGGATCTGAAATTTCACACGCTTGTTGGCTGTCATGTTTGCCGCTTCATAAACCTCTTCTTCTGCAGCAGTTGTCATTTGAGCAAGTTTTTTGGCGAATGTGCTTCTGGGACCGGTTGCTTTAGTCCCAACTTCCTGCAATAGTTGTCGCTTATGATGTTGGAATAATTTATCGAAAAGCTTGCGTTTATCAGGTGTCACCTGATGGATTTCGCGCTCCAATCGCTCTTTTGCACTCTGCCGATCAGCATCTGACCATATGGTTGCCGCTTGTCGGGCTCTATTCAGTCGCACCTGAAATTGCCTTTGTTTTGTTGTTGTAACCTTTTCAGCCCCGTACACCTGAACCACCATTGCAGCATGGATTTTATGAATCTTTTGTTCTCGTAACTGATGGGATTCTCTTGCCAACAGTTCATCCACTTGTGCCTTCCCAGACTTCGACATTTTCAGTTCTCGAAAAGCACCCTTCTTCCTGTAACATCAGTTCAGCGCATAATCTTGTGCTGTGAGGGATAGGTCAGAGAGATTTTGTTGGCTGACAAGTAGAGAGAATTCACATAACGCCCGCACTGCTCCCATCACTATTTCATCAGAGGCTGTTTCCGCTGGAGTTTTCCCGTCATCCTTGCAGCAGTCAAGAATTGGAGCGCAATTCACTGCCAGTGATCTGATCATGGCCCGGATCTCTTTTCCCTGCCAGGAGCTGCTTTTCATCGAATCGAATGGTTTAGAGAAGAGCTGGAGGCCCGGATATCGTGGTACCGACGTGAATCGATTGTCAAATTGATCCTTGATATTTCTAGCTTTCAGGTATTTGAGCAGCCAGTGCAATAAGTCTTTAACTAAACCCAGGAGCAGCTGATGCAATTCAGCAGGCTGCGAAAGGCGATATACATTGCAGAGAGGGTATTGCCAGAACTGGTTGCGGATTGGATGAACACCAAGATTGTGCAGAATATCGATATTAGTTTCGTCCAGAAGCTCCAAGTAAACATCCTGATCTCTTGTGTCATCGAGTGGTCGAATAGTGGAATGTTCCATCAGTGCACCTGTAGGAATTTCACACATCGGGCATGAGCCATATGAGACTTGAGCAATCATGACTTGTTCTGGATAATCCCCAACCCAGGCCGCCAACAGAGGGTAACATTGTCGCTGGAATCCATCAGCACAATTCCATTTCAAGCCGGGACCAGTTATGTCAAGATTCCGGAGTGGGGACAGCATGGTTCCAACCGCAGAATGCCATGCCTCGTCAGTATTGTCGGCACCTTTCGGGGGACAGGGGATCAGTCCAACGAGAATCAACGCGCACTTTGTAGGTGTACGGCGGATATCTTTTCGAACATTACCAATTGTGAGATACAGCGGCCAGGCATGCTGATCGCCCGAAACATTGGTCAAGTGAGTCTTGTTGGATGCACATATGACTGGCACAATTGTCGCTCCGGCACGTAGCTGATCTTGCGTATCCCACCACCAATCGCCTGTGTTCATCTCACTGTATACTCGGCGATTTTCCGAGTCTGCGAGGCACACCGGTTCAAAATCGAGGTGCGCCTGAAATGGGAGATGTGCCAAAATGAACTGGACACATTTGAAAATATCGCTGCAGTATAATGTTCCGAAGATATGTGAGTCATCTTCAATCCAACTATCATCGCCGAGCCCGAAATCGAGTTGAGAGAGGAGGTTTCTCAGGGCATCCGCTGATTGGAATGATTCGATTTTGAAGTTGTCCAGACCACGCTCCAGATGTTGATCTATCCACATTTTCGTTTGCTGGCTAAATGATTGAGCCTGTTGAAAGTCGTGTGCTGACTGAAATGGATGCCATGGATTCCATTGTTCTGAGTACATGCGATGCTTGTTGTACAATCCAGTTGCTTTGCAATATGCTATCCCTCCTGCATTATCCACTCCAACTACCTGCCTATGAGCCTTCGTCTTTGTTGCATCAGGGGTACAAGTCAGATCAGGCATCTGGGGGTCTATGGTTTCATCGTCGGGAGTATCTTCAGGTGGTGGCGCACCAGGTACATTGTCTGTGGTTAGATCATTAGTTGACTAGTTCATCAATGGCCATTCTGGTGCACTGACTGAAGTCAAACCATGATGGCTCGGGTCGATCCCAGCGTGCAGGAGGTAAAATCCTGTCAGGTAATAGCCCTTCATTCATCGAGATTGGGTGACATTGTTGATAGTGCGCCTCGAGTCGGTTCTCGTCGGATGATTTCTTTTTACAGATACAGCACTTGACATGTTTCCGGCGAGTGTTGACCATATTCGAAGAATGGTCAGTGAACACGTATTCGGATGAATCTCGATGATGCTTCAGGGGGTGATTTAGGGCCTCAGGGATATTGGTTTGAAAGCAAGCTAACTCAATTTAGCGTATCACAGCCGCATTTCACCCCGCCAAATGCGGGGTAAAATACAGTCACCTTACGATCAGCTTTCTTCATTAACCAGGATATATATATCATATCCCGCACAATGATCATACACATCCTCTGTTGAAAGTCGTTAGCAGAGAAGAGAAGGTTTCTTTTGTCATCACTGCAATCACCACGATGGGCCTTACATTATACTACGTCATTGCGGCATTGTGAGTTTATACATACCCTAGAGCCTCCGAGCAGCTGATAATGAAGGTATATCATCTTACAACAAGGAATAGGTGAGCTTCCTAGCTAGCCGTATGCCCGCGCAATGATCATCCAGAACTGATAAGATGGTTGCTTCAGTCACGATCCTGAGGAGAACAATGATGTTTAGACAAGGAGCTCAATAGGAAGCAAGCACTGTTGCTGCTCGACTCACAGGCCTCGTATTGAGTGAGTTTGCACGGTCATACACACACAACTTATGTGCAATATTCCTAGTCGTGCTAACCTTCATACTGGACATAGTTCTTGTTGGGTTCCTGGAGATATCATATCATATCCCTTCTGTGATCTGTAAAGTCATGGAAGTGTACGAAGGTGAGCACCTATCCAATCTCCTAGTATATGGATTCGAGCATATAACAAAGAAAGGCGGGATGTGTGTGATTAAGGTTTCTTTTTCTCAACTGGGTTGGTTTCATAGATCAAAGGTGGAGAGAAACACCACATATCGCGACAACAGAATGGGATATTGGAAGCCCTTCATACCGCCGAAGGTCACTGCTGCCAGCAATATACACAACCATACTCTGTTTCATTCTATATCATTTCTCGCATCTATAGTAGTTTACCACGATCGTTGTTCACAGAACAAGTCGACGAACGGATCTCCACTGAAGACAGTGAACACCTCTCGTCCAGGTGGTCTATTTAGCACGCAACAACGGCATGAAGACAATTCAGAATCATTGGAAAACAGTTCACGAACTGCCACTGCCAAAGACAGTCCATTTGGGAAACAAACCAATCAATATCAACCGCCACATGGGTATGGTTTCCCGCCTTCACAGCAGCCATTTCCAGGCGCTCCGCAGTTATATCAGCACTCTCCATTCAACATGACAAACAGTTCGCAACCAACTACCAGCGCACGGCAAGGATATCAAAGTTATGGGCCACCGTGGCAAGGATATGACCTCCACCAAGGTGGTTATGGTGGGTCTCAAATGTTCCCCCCTCTGCAGATTCCAGGACAAGGGCCGTCATCTCCAGGTGCACCGAGAGTACCTCCAGGACCGCCGGAAAACCATCCAGTCAATCAGCCAACATCTTCCAGCTCTAATCCTCCACCTGAACCTCCTTCTGGCGCACCTAGAAGACTCCCGATTAGCCTCCCAACGAAACGATTCCAGCCGCCCGCGGAATCGCTGACAACAGATGTCACCAGGTTTACAGAATTGCCCCCATTGCCGGAGTTGTCCTACAACAAGTATGATGCAGATGATGAGAGCGACGATTCGTTGGACTTGGGCGGTGCAGAAGGCAAACCGCCAGTCAGCTTGAAGCAAACCGAATTCTCCTTGAAGCAATTTGGTAAAAGGATGGGGCAGGTCAACTATAGTGCGTTCAACAAGTGGAAGAAAGTATGGGTGGCTGGGGTCTTGGAGAAGAAGCATCGGTCCATGATCCGGGCGCAGAACCGCTTGAAGCAGGTTCGAGATGGACCCCTGCAATGGGAGATGGCGGTTGCAGATTGTTTGGAGACATTCAAGGTCTGGCGGCCGGTGGATAATTCCGATAATGCTGAGTGGATTCGCTGGCAGTGGGTGGAGATGTTTTTAAAGAAATGTGCAAGCGAAATTCGGGAGGCGAGGAAAAAAGGAAGGCGAGGAAACAAGCAACCAGCGACGGATTTGGGCAAGCGCGCGAGCAATGAGGCGAGAAGTACCCTCCCCGAGTTGCCAAATACAAAGTTCATGGTTGTTATTAGCTGGGTGTCAAATGGGAAGGCTATGGTTCTAGCCCCCAAACAACTCCAAGCCTCGTATACAGATGTGAGGAACTGGGAGGAGCTGATTGATTTCATCCACAAAAACGGAGGCCCGAAAGAGCCATACATTATGACATCGATGTTCAAGTGCCCCTTGGAGCAGGACAAATTGCAAGAAGAGTATATGGGATTATATACACATGGGCAAATGATAATGGACCCCATATATGGCCAGATTTTGTACAACTGTTGGCTTTCAAAGGCTTTCAAGTTGAAACTTGGACACAATCCGAAAATATTTTTCGTCGAAATTAAGAGAGCGACAGAAGAGGAGATTGCCGAGCACGTAATTAGACCGACAAAGGTAATCCCCGCTAGCCGTGTTAAGGCTAGATGTGCGCAACTGCTAATCATTATACATAGACTTTGGAAGGTTCTGAAGAGGGTGGAAGAGAGGAGGGAGAGGAGGATGGTGGGCAAGAGAATGATGCTTGTATTAATGTAAGTTCGGATTGAAAGAATGAAATTGATTGTATTGCGTCCATATATATACATTCCAATGGTTACTTATCTGTGAAATGCCTAACATTGTGATGAATTTCAGGAGCACCGGAATATGAGCCCATCTGCCCCGCTTACATTGGAGCAACTGAAAGAGATCATTGAGGACGAAAAGAACAAAGACAAAGGTGCAAGGGAGGTTCAGGAGCAAGTGGAGGATGGTGAGGAGGTCCTCGATCGAGCAAATACAGGCTCAGTATTGAATACCGTTCTCAGTACAATCAACAACGAATTTGAACACGAGTGTCTTGATGAAGGAGTCAGGCTACTCAATGCCCATCCTATTCGTCAATCAACAGATGACCGGGTTCCAGGCCACAAGTAGTCAATTCCAGGCCTGCCGGGAACTAAGTTTCTGGCTCACCAGGTTTGGGCCATCTGGTTCATCGTGAGGCGATGGGCTTGGGATACTGATATGCCAGGAGCACTGGTGGCGGATGAAATGGGCCTTGGAAAGACTTTCACCTCGGTTGCAGCGGCAAGGCTGTGTAAATTGGTGACTGAGAAAGTCGTAATTGGGTTGCCACTGTCCATTTTATGGGTGAATACCCTTGAAGAGTGGGAGATTTTGGCGGACAACGACTTTCCCGGCATTGTCAGTGAAGACCGGGAGTGGCATCCACTCCAGAGATTGAATTCTGTGCCCGGCCGGCTGTTGGAGATCCAGACAACACCACTTCACAGGCATCCAGCACTTGTATCAGCCCTTGAACCTATCCTGGTGGTAACAATGCCCGGAGTGGCAGAGACGTTCAAGACTGTCATCGATGAGATGACACATGGAACTGATTTCAAACTCGTCAACTTGTTGCACGCTGAAAATGCGAATCTCACCCACCAGAATCTGAACACCAGTATTGATAAGCCGGAAAACCGATGGAATATCCACCTTGTGTCGTATGATACCTTAACATCCAGAGCGAAACCATCAAGTAACGGCCAACTCTCCAACTGTGCCTGGAGTTTTGGCATTTTCGATGAGTCCCATCGGTACAAGACTAAGAACAGTGTGGGCTGGCAAATTATGATGAATGCGAAAATTGGATTCAAACTTCAAGTCACAGCTACACCGGGATTCCATTTACTCTATGACTGGTATTTTCAGACGATGTGGCTGTTTTCAGGTGCGCCTGACAATCCAGAGGATGATACTGTGATGGAGAAGCATGGTGCTGAGGCGTTGAATTCGACTGTGAAGAGTTTGATGCATGCTATCTGAACTGAAAACAAAGAAGCTCAACAGGATGCGGCGCACCGGATGATACAAATTGCAAAGCCATGGACGATAAGGAGGTGATCGGAATCGAAACTAGCCAATGGAAAACCACTCGTTCGGATGCCGAAAGAGAATGCACACCTCATTGATCTCAAGTGGACTGAGGACGAACAAGCAAAACTGAAGACTCTTGTGGAGAGACACACTTCGCGGGGTGCTTCAGGAGCATGCAGGGTTCATAGATGGTGGCTAGCATGTTTCTCGTTAGTGCTGGGAGACACCGAGGATCGCAACGACGTTTCTGGACAATGGTACGATGAATTGCCACTCGATACTTGGGTGGATTCTCCGATTTTCCGATGGCTGAAAGAGACATTTCTGCCAATGCTTGTCAATGAACCTGCGGAGTATCCCGAACCTGACCAGGATGACGAAACATGAGAGGCGCTCCTTCCGGAACAAGACCGATATGAAAATGGACACCCCGGTGCACCTCCTCCACAAAAGGCGGTGCAATTTTGTCCTCTTCCTGGCCAAGTTCGTCATTTGAAGTGGTGGCTAACGAAGTTTTTTGCGGATAATGTGGATATATTCCACATGTATGCAGAAATGGGCAATGATGAATGCACAGAAATGCAGCTCAAATTCCAGGATTCACGAAATCCCTCTATATTCATAACCACACCCAAAGAGGGCGGGACCGGCCTAAATCTTACAGCAGCAAACCATGCAGTAATAACTCAGAAGTTCTGGGTATTGAATGAGCAGCGGCAGGCATTTGCACGAGTTGTACAGCTAAGGTAAAACCGAGTATCACACACATGGTTACTGAATACGGGTCCTGGTGGCTATGATAACCGCGCGAGTGATCTGCATCAACTCTCTGGAGTTGCGCAAATGAGAGTCCTGCATGGCTTGATGAGTCGACCGAACATCATGACGTCGATGATTTACCGGATTCTGGAGTCTCGTGAGGACCAGACGAAGCGGCTGATAGAGAATGCAAACACGTTGCAGTCTGATGAACCATCATCTTACATTGTTAGGACGATTCATCAAGGTACGCCTCTTTAGACAGTCACCCAACATGATCTTAACTGATACAAATAGTCAAAATAGTCGTTTGTAAGGCACACTATACTGCATAGATAAATCTTTTCTCTCTGTCATTTTTGAGGGGAATCAAAGATCAGATGGTTGAATTGTTTGAGGGGGGTTTCATTGGGGTTCATGATTATTGATAATGACGAATATGAGATGAAGTCAATTGAAAAGCTACATGACACGTTCCCGGCTGGCCTATCTCACGATAAATGGCATACCTTCAATATTGAGCATGATGCAGCAATGGGCTTCTAATCATTTGTCCGTTGCGAATTTGTGGTGGACCGGAAGCTAGAGGCCACATACGCATTTCGAAGTCAAAGCAATGGAAAAACGCATAATTCAACGACTTTCAGGTACACCGGGGAATCATCGGGACCTGTCATGAGTCTCGTGACCACAGATCAAGCCCTGCATATTTGCCAATTCCATATGGCAATAATGTCAGGCGAGGCGAGATTGAGTTGCTGTGTCAGAATACGAGATACCGGCTCGCAGATTCATATCACTGCCGCAACATTTCCTGGCATATGATCGAAATCCCGGTGCGCCGGAGAATCCTCTGCATATATCTTGAGTCCCGTTATGACAGCTCCAGCACAGCACATTTGCCAATCCTATTTGGCACTGAGACACCCTAAGCGATATTGAGTACTTCGGTGAGAATATGAGACACTGTTCGCTTACTGGAGGTAAACCCGCAGCTTTTCCTGGGATTTGATCGACGTTCAGGTGCACCGGAAAGGCTCGAGTCCATATCCATATGACCGATCGATCACTGCATTTTTGCCAATCAGAGTGGCAATAAAGTCAGTCTAGGCGATATTGAGTACTTCTGTCAGAATATAAGACATTAGCTCACATATTTGTAGCAAAGTTGCAGCTTTTGCTGGCATATCATTGAAGTTCAGGCAGGCTCAAGATCCGCATCGCAGTGTGTTGGATACTGAGACACGGCTCAGGTATCCATGGCTAAGCTGCAGCTTTCCCTGCCGGGTATTTCCTGGCCTCTGATTGAAGTTCTGGCACAACTAAAATCTACCATCCAGTCCAGAATGATGTTCTTGGATTTGTATGAAGCCAACTTTGACAAGCTGCGACTCATTATGGATGCATAGTTACGGCCCAGACACGCCTCGAGAGCAACAAATACGCCACCGAAGCGCATGTATCCCAGCCTGTAGTGCACTGTATATTTTAGTTTCCTTCATTCTCATCATGTGTTCTTTGACTTTGAATCAGTTGATGAAGTGCACACAGATTGTGATCTATCAAGACAATTCACGTTTAGGTGCAGGCGGCTCATCTGGCTCGGCCTCTGCTGATATATCAATCTATGCTTGATCGGGATATGAAGGCCGTCGCTAAAATCCCTTGAACTGTCAGCTCTGTGTCAACTTGTCAGTTGGAGGAAGGTCGCACTGTACAACTAAACCATAAATGCAAAGACCAAGCCAATTAGTAACCCACTTAACTCGATATCGACTAAGTAGTATGCTTGGACCTATGCTTCGAAATCCTATAATAGCTTCTGCATGTTCAGGCTCTGTCAAAAGAGCTGGAGCTCCAGAGCGAGAATCTCAAAAGAAAGATTCTGTTCAGCAACTCTGCAAGATGGCCGGCAACTCCCGCTCACTCATGTACCGTACTTACTCAATCAGGCCCATGTTCTCAATGCTTTGAATGCCGACTTAACTCGATTCTGACTAACTTGTATGTTTGGGCCGCTAAAACTCGTATCTGAAAATAGATTATGAGAACCGATTTCCATCAAGAGTGAAGTGCGAAGAGAGAGAATCTTGAAAGCTCACGTTGAGAAAAGACAGCTTCGAAGAGTGCAATTAACTGTCAGAGTAAGGCAAGCTTGCAATCTCCAGCCATTGAATCCAAACATAACCATTTAAACTTCGGTGCACCTCAATTTCCGGAACTGTATGCATATGCATGCAATCATCAGTCTTCTGCCCGCTGTGAGGTGACGTCTCACTATACATTCATACCATTGTAGCGTATAGCTTTCAACCCCAGCATTGATTGAAGTCAACATTGTAGCGGTGAGACTCACAATGAATATGTGATTTAATGGTGTGCAACTTACTAGATATTAGGCGCAAAATCAGAATGTGAGTGAGTATTCATGACCGATTTGTTAGCAATCTTGGCATCGCCAAGTGCTTGAATCAATACGATTACCCCTGAATCATCCATCGTACCTTACCATTCATTCTCTGCGCCTGTATCTCTCCTTGGGATACCAAATTCTGTCTCTCCTCCATTAACTACAACATTGTTGTGAAGGTTATTCTGCAGACACGGCCAAGATGAACGCATGAAAGGGAAGTTATGCTTACGATATTGCCTTATCGACCGCTAACTTACCTGCAGCATCCTAATAGAATAGAATATCGTGAAAATTCGTGTGTCCTTCCGGCGGATATACCACATACGGAGATCCATATTTTTCCTTGATTGATAACACACTCAGTATGAACCCTTGCAACTCAGCCGTCACTCTCAAGGTCCCAAATCTATCGAGTTCTGCAGATTCAAAATGCTGCACCAATTCTATGCGATGCGGTCACCTCAAATCCTCGAACGTTCACACATAATGACTACGTTTAGAGAGTCATATGCAGGGGCACATGTTTTCATTCAGGTTCTCAGTGCCCCATTTGCCCAGCACTAAGGGTGAGTTAATGTCGTGAGTTTTCTTCCGGTGCGTCTGGTTCTATGCTATGTGCACTGGCTTTAGCCAACCTCCAATTCTTGCATCGATAAAGAGTGTTGTTGATAGAAGTTGCTAACATTCGGCCTTAGGAATCCATCTTTTCTGGCACACCTGACAAGGAATCCCATCTATTCCGGTGCACCTAACAACATCCTATATCGCAACACTGGACTGCCGTCCTCGATATAAATATGAACCCTTGAAGTCATTTCTCCTGGACCCTGCAAGGCGCGCCTCGAATTGCATCCTCCTCCACTATGTGCAACTTCTTGCTCCATTTCTCCAGATATTCTATTGCACTTAATCCTATATTTACTGCTTATACATTCTCTCCCATATTCCCCAACTTTCTATCATCATTATCCCAAATGGAACCTACACCCAGCCAGGTGAGGAATCACTATTCACAGAAGAATCAAGAAGCACACCTTGAGAGAGCACTGGCATTCAAGAAAGGAGCCAATCTTCGTTGTCCATCGAATGTTTGCCTTCCAGCTTGCATCGTGCTTTGTGTTACAGATGACCAATGTCTCCGATTGTATTATTGAAGCACGGTGACGATACCGATCAGGAGCTCAGTGATGACGAAAGTGAATACCCCGGAGAGTCCACCTTATCGTCTGACATCAAAGAAGACGATTTAGATCACCAACAGGAGGTCCTGCTTCTAGGCCAGGTGCACCGGGACAAGTCGTTACGAACTACAAGGGTTCCATTGCCAAAGAAACGGAGCTGTGCCAATACTGTTATTGCACGCCCTCCGCTTCCAAATCCCCGAAATGCAGCTGGGGTAATGGCGCCACCACTGCTCAAACGCCAAAAGTCAACCCTCCTCAACAAATTATCCGAGTCTGACCGTGCACCATCCACCCAGGTGCTGCCGCTACGCATGTCTAGTGGAGACCAGAATGTTCCACAACCCAAGGCCAGTGCAGATCAGAACATTCCCCAACACCAAAAGGCTACTTTTGAGGTGGCGAAAAGGTTCATGGAGGCAATAGTATTCACAAAGACTCCTTGGCCAATAATATCTGATGACAAGTACTCGATGGTTAATGAAGCTTGGAAACTCGCCATTGAAGCTCAGGATTGTCAGCGGGCATTAGCAGGTGCTCTTGTAGGTACACCATCTGTGTGTCAATTGCCCGGCGGTCCATCTCTCAAAATTGATCCGCAAACACGAGAAGCTGTAAGTCTTCGATTCTGTTCAATGCTCCTCTATCAGATTTCGGATATTGACTACGCCCCAAAATATACATAGTTGAAACCGGAAATAAGTACCATTCGGGGACGGTTGGCAGATGGGGCACGTCGAACTGTTGTCCGTAGTTACCAGCTGGATTTGCGCTCTGAGACTGAGCTTCGGATCCAGGGTAAGGAGCTCCTGTTTGACGATGCATATCTCTCCATGGTCATTGATGATAAGAAGTCATGGTTCACGCGAATGGAAGTGCTTGATCTAATTTACCACCAATTTTTCTTCACCGCCAATAGCTTGGGGCGCCAGCCTATGACATCCCAGTATTTCCAACCTCTCACTCTGCAGACATTAGCGCTAGCAGCTGCAGCTATTCATTGTGCGCTCTCAGAATATGCCAGTGGAAAGGAGGCAACAGTTATGTTTTCTCAAGATGAATATCGAGGTACATTTTGCCCATCCCCTATGATATATTTTACTCCAAAAGCCGCTGCACTCATCAATCACACATCAGTGGGCCGCTTGATACCCCGTGCGGTGCAACGCCGCGTGAATAGGCGCTCCTCAATTCCGGTCGGCGCTCCTTAGCCTGGATTGACGCTCTTCTATTTCATTCCGCACTTGATTCCCCTTTCCGCGCTCCTCAATTCCCGTCGGCGCTCCTCAGCCATGATTGACACTCTTCGATTTCATTCCGCACTCGATTCCCCTTTCCCCGCTCCTCAATTCCCGTCAGCACTCCTTAGCCAAGATTGACAGTCTTCTATTTCATTCCGCACTCAATTCCCCACCCCCCTTTCGGGGCTTCTCAATTCCCACCGGCGCACCTCGGGCTGGATTGTCGTTTCCATAGTGAATTCCGCACTTCTTACCCCCACACCCCACACCCCCTTTCGACGCTCCTCCGCTAGTACAGGCGCTCCGCAATCCCCGTCGGCGCATCTCAGCCTAGATTTGGCGCTCCTCAATTCCCATCGGCGCTCCTCAGCCTAGATTTGGCGCTCTTTTTCATTCTACGCTCCTTCAACACCTTCAGTGTACTCCTCTTTTCCACACAGCACTCCCCATCTGGCGCTCCTCTTTTCCTTGGTGGTTGCTCCCCTTTTTCATCCGAATAATCATTGCCTTTCAAATGCCCATTCAGATCCGCAGCTAGCTAACATCTCATTACACCTTTGTTAGATATCACAAATCGAGCCAAACGACATTGGAATTCCATTTCATCCACTCGCTAGGAACGAATAATCAGCAAATACATGGAGCGCCTCCAGCTTTTTTCCGGCGTTGATGAATTGTGTGTTCCTGCTTTCGTTGGCCCTGATGGGATGGGAGATGGAGTGGATGACATCGACACCATGTTTGATTGATATTTTTCGATCGCTAAGTTGGGGTATTGTTTCGGGGTACCTGCGTTTATGTTTGAATCTCGCCTTTTTCTTTCATTTCCTTGATGTAGCGACGCACAAAATACAACGTTGAAGAAGATGACCAATAGTATGATTCAGAAGTGATAATGAACAATAATCCATGCATCATATTCACTGTTGAGGGAAGTCGATTGCTCATGTACATCCGAAGAGTCTCAGATAACGCCTGCAGTTCTCCGAATGAATATCCATAAGAACCCAGGCATCTCTCAGAGTTTGTTTGTGATTCCCGCGTTGGTTCAGCGACACTCCCAGGTGCACCCAAAGTACTCTCCGGCGCTCCAAGGTGCTTCCAAACTTATCACAATCACTCCCATCGTACTCCTGTATCAGTCATCAGAGATCCCAGTGACTCCTGTACCTGTCATCAGAGATCCCAGTTACTCTGAAGGCCGGCCGGAATACCCTCCTAGGGTCTGATACTCTCCTGAAATTGACGCTTCTAAGTTTGCACTCCACATCCTCTCAGACACTCCTGGAGTCTTCCAGAGACT
>Ga0307512_10000205_pt1 | contig 81855 bp, 91 predicted proteins | sample 14_EM_MG_FD_200267 | JGI IMG/M metagenome (GOLD analysis project Ga0307512, IMG submission 200267) | Populus trichocarpa ectomycorrhiza microbial communities from riparian zone in the Pacific Northwest, United States - 14_EM | ecosystem: Host-associated > Plants > Roots > Unclassified | place... | reverse complement strand
TCTCCACCCGTCCAAGCTTCAACCCGCCCCCCTTCACCCCCTCCTCAAGCCACTCCCAATAAAACCACCTCGTAAACTCCGCCAACTCCGGCTTTAGAAAGTCATCTAAATACTGGACAAACCTCCCTTCCACTCCCTCGGGAAACTTTACTCCGAATGCCCCCTTCGCCGTCAAGAACGACCCCCCGCCTTGCGACGCCAAGTACTCTCCCATCACCGCCTGCGACGCGGGATTGTCCATTGCACTGAAGATGGTGAGATATGGTTCATGCTGGTGTAGGGCTGCCAGAAGTGATGATGCAGGCTGGGTGTAGTCGATTACTGAGCGGGCGCCGAGGGTGAGCAGGTAGTCGGTGTGTTTTGGTGAGGCGGTGGTGACGACATTGTACCCGGCCTGGGGGAAATCAGCTATGTACACGGGTGCACACAGAAAGAGCTACTTGTGCGGCGATCTGGATGGAGTAAGACCCGAGGGTCGAGGCGCCGCCCCAGATAAGAACTGTTTCTGGCTTTGGCGAAGGGTTTTTGGAGGGTTTTTCGAGACCCAGATGAAGGTGGAGGGCAGACATGGCGTTTCCCGGGGTAGAGGCGGCGGTGGATGCTTCGGCGAAGGGCGTGTCGCCGATCTACTACCAATCAGAGGGGGAAGTTACGGGAGGGGTGGGACATACGTGGCATGTCATCGCCTGCGTCGAGAGCACGTATTTCTGGTATCCGGAATAGCGGGTGTCTCCATTCCTCAGAATCATAGCGGTACACGTCATAACACGATCTCCCTTCTGGAAGCGTGTAACTCCTGCGCCTACTTCATGGACGATCCCCGCGATTGACACTACCCCACAAGTGTCAGCCTCCATCTACTACGAATACATGTATGCACACATACTTCCAAGAATCGTGGGAAACTTCAACGGAATAGGAAGCAAGCCTTTCTGGAGCTTCCAATCGGCGGGTTGGACGGCGATTGCATGGTTCTTAGGCAAACGTCAGCGGAACAGAGATAGTCGGGTTATGCTTACCTCTACCACTAGCTCACCTTCTCCGGGCTGTGGAAGCTCAGACGGGCCGACTTCGAGGGTTGCGCCTTTGGCAGGGAGCCAGGCTGCTTCGTTTTGGACCATGGTGGATGTGGAGCAAAGAAAAGATGAGATCCTGATACTACAAGATGCTGCTATTTGTATGATGAGCTTGAGAAGGGGATCGGTCTAGTCTGTATGCATTTCGGATTTAAGAAAAAAAGTCTGGAATAGTCTGGCCTATGAAGAGTTGAATTGCCAAACTTGTTCCGGCGACAACGACGACGCTGCGGCGTCCTGGCTTAAAGCCGAGAACATACGGAGGTAATACTAACAGCAGTCAGCATGTGTTCTGTAGCGTGGGGTAACAGCCAATAATGAGCTTCACATCGCTCCGGCCAAGCCTGCAGCTGAGGCTCACCTCCATCGAATGGTACCTAAGACATCTTGCTGGAAATACGAGATAGAATGCTAATTGGGATAATTATACAGCAAAGTGGGGGTAGGAGCGTACAGCCAGATACCACGAAAATTCAATCATCATATCAGTTTGCGAGTGATTATTGGTGATGACATTTGAGCGTTTGTGTTTTTAGATTAACGAACACATACTCTAGCTAAGGAGACATGGATGAGAGGAAACGTGGAATGCTAGAGAGAGGGGGGAGCAACCAGAGAGTGCACTCAGTGTCGCGATATGAAGAGAGCATCACCGCGTCACTTGTGGGAGTGACGATCGATATCAGTTATTACAGACACCGTTATGTAAGACAGAGAGATCGCCCTTCTAAGTGCCCAGTTATTTGAAGTGCCCCTTTCAAGTATATATTAGTTGGTGAATACTTTTTTGTTTGTTAGCATATTGTATTTACTCGCTTGCGGGATGACATACATCTTCCTACTATAACCGCTACTCCAGATTCAACAAAGAAAAAGTTCATGTCGTAGCCTCCCAACCTATCCCCTCATCACCAACTGGTAAATACTGGGTTCTGCCGGAGGGTGTAACAGAATGATAAATTGTGAAGGAATCGAGTCTCCTCCAGGGAAACGCCCATAAATCCCCTTTAAAGGGTGAAACGCGTTAATCCCTTATAGAGATAGAAGCCTGCCAAATACCCGTCAGACAATCCATGCCCTAATCCGTGGATAAAGTCTGAATTCAAGCACTGTCCATATCGCCGTTGCAAACCATGCTTCACCCACGAGGCCGAGGAACGGCATTGGAGTACGAAGTCGACGATGAGGAGGGGAGTACACAGTTGTAGATGGGGTCCAAAAAACGAACTACTTCCATCATATAAAGCTTGAAAAACAGATTTCCACGACCCCGTGTGTTAAAGAGTCGACCGCGTGGATGAAGCCTAGTTTTACGTAGCGATTTAGACAGCGTGAGGTTCAGACTCTATCCACGGGGTTGTGGGATGCCAGAAATCTGTTGTCTCCGGCCACTTGGTGACGATTGCCGTTCATCAGTACTAGAGGTCAGAACTTGCAGAAGCGGAAGAAAGTGGAAAGGAAAAGCATATATTTAGACTCTAAGAAGGAAAACGCGCCAGAATATCAGGGGGTGAATGGATGATTGTTTCTTGTTGCACCAGAAGTTGTAGGTTAACTAGATATTTACTTAATTTTTCGTCACCAAATGGCGTTCGCCACCAAGTAACCAGAGATTCTACCATATTCCCCAGTTAATTAATACAGCTCTTGTGGTCTCAGACTCGGGCTAGGGTTGTACTTCACTGTTGCATGAACCTGACCGAGCTGAGCTTCAGCTGAGCTGATGTCAAGGCACACAGCCGGTAGGGCATAAGGCATCTAACTACCTTGTATATCTCGAGTCTTTCTCCTGCTCTTCAGTCTCTGTACCTTAGTCTATACACACAGTTCTCCCCTCATTATTGCAACATTCACCAGTCGCCGAAAAGCGAGTGATGCTCCATGACCATCATCCATTCAACATCACTCCGTAGAGTAGCACTCACCGTACACAAGAACTCTGCTAAAACAGAAGTTCGAATGAGATCACCCGAGAGTTTCTGCTTAGCTTTGAGGTGCTTTAGAGACTCTGAGGTGGGAGTACGACGAGTAGGCAATGTGCGAACTAAACTTGGCTGTTGTCTTGCCGGTGGATGGAGAAGGTAGCAAGGTAGTTTATTGCGGAGATATCAAGCGTCAAACCGTCTGTCTTGCTCGGGGTAAGTCCATAGATCGGGTGATGTTACATGAAAACATTGAACCCATGATGTGCGCGACCTAGACCTCCGATGCCAGAAGCTTGCGCGCACGGGCAAGAAATACACTAAAAGTGAGACATCACAATTGGAGATAAGTTTCCACACTCAGAAGACAGTGCTGTTATGTTCGTGCTGTTCGTGTGTGAACTGTGAACTCCATCCGCCTCCAAGGACTCCACCTGCTTTCCCATCTCGATTGAAAAGTAAGGCTCCAAAAGCAAGTGCCTTGCAGAATCACTGCCTCTATGACTCCATTGCTGCATCATTTACTGATCAACTAAAAGCTAGGGAGCTTCGCTTCGTGTCACCCCGTTTAATCCTAGCCTATCCTGTGGTTGGATTAAGGACGTGTAAAGATGCTTCTTCTTGCCTTGAATGGGTCACACGAATACGGCCGGAGTTCTAGCCTCGGAGTGTACCGCGTTCGAGACTCCCGGAGTTCCGTTGTCCAACTCCCCTCTTCTTGTTACTTTATACTGAGGTCTTGAAGTAATATAAAGTGCAGCCCACATCCTCGATTCATTCCATTTTTGGCCGCTTTGGCATTTCAAGCATCTTCATCAGTAGCGTTTCAGACATCATTCAGTTGCATACTTCACCAGTCGGGTCTACCCAAAACATGTCCGACATCAAGAACGTAGCCGTAGTCGGCGTACGTAGTCTCACCTCGCTCCATCACTCCAATACTGACCCCACCTAGGGTTCCGGAAACCTCGGCAGCCACATCATAAAATCCCTGCTCTCCGCCTCCTTCACCGTCACGATCCTCTCCCGGACCAACTCCACGCCCAACTTCCCACCCGACACCAAAGTTATCAAAACCGACTACTCCCTCTCTTCCTTGCAGGACGCACTCCGGGGCCAAGACGCCGTCGTCAGCGCCGTCGGCATGCAAGGAATCCCGGACCAAATCAACATAATCGAAGCCGCCGTGTCTGTGGGCGTGAAGCGGTTCATCCCCAGCGAATTCGGTAATGCTCCGGGCCAAAAGCGGCTTGCGGAACTCGAGTTTGCACGGGAGCCGAAGAAACGGGTGTTGGAGTATGCGAAGGAGAAGGCGGCGGAGAACAGGGAGTTCACTTGGACGGCGCTGGCGACGGGGAACTTCATCGATTGGGTAGGTTATTGAAGAAGATCGGCTGTGGGATGAAAGCCACTGATCTTATCAGGCTATAAAAAAGTTCCCTGCCATGGGCTTTTCTATTCCTGAGCGAGCTGCGCGCACCTACGACTCCGGCAACGAGCCCTTTACTGGCACGACCATGCCCTGTATCGGAGACGCGGTAGCGGGGATTCTGCAACGCCCCGGCGCTACAGCGAATAAGTTTCTCCGGATCCGCTCGCTGGAGGTAACACAGAACGAAATTCTTGCTGCGTTTGAAGAGGCGACGGGCGAGAAATGGAGTGTTACGAGCGTGAGTACGAAGGACATCTTCGAGAAAGGGAAAGCGAAGCTTGCGGCGGGGGATATGGGGGCAATTTTGGATTTGATGGTTGTGCAGCTGTTTGAGGAGGGTGCGGGCCGGTCCATTGTGGTCACGAAGGAGGACTCGGATAACGAGTTGCTTGGGCTGCAGGAGGAGGACTTGTCGGCGGTTATTAAGGGTATTTTGAGCCCCGCGTAATGGATTGTTTTGCAATCCTAAATTTAGGAGAATGTGCTCCCGCCGACCGATACCCCAGACCTGGATATCAAGTTTACTTATATTATACAGTATATAAGTAGTTAGGTCTAGCCAGGCGTCATTGAAGGAATCTATCAAGGACTGAAAAAAATGCAAATTCGCAGCACTAACGTATGAAAAAGCTAGCATGTAAGGATTGGCCTTCACAAGGCACTGAATAGCGGAAGCGCCTGAACGGGGTACACGTAATTGCGCTTAACATGACTAATGAACATTCTCATTCTCTGATTTTAGGACCTCGATTAACTCCATTTTAACGTCAAACTACCATTCCTACTATAGTCGCTATGGCAAAGATTAATTGCCCAGAATGGTTTATGGCAAACTTAGACCGATGCCACCACAGCCGACTCCAATCCCGGACAAGCTACCGCATATCCCGCTGTTTCGGGCGCATCCCGGTGGCGCTGAAGAAGTACATGACTCTTAGCACAGTTGATTTGGATGTGCTAAGGACAATGGCCGAAAACATTCATGTGCGGTCGGTCAATGCTGTGAGTTGAATAGCTAACGGTCATACTAAACCGCATGTCGCATGTCAAGTTTGTCGTTAGCTAGTGTCTGGACCTTTGGACTGCTCTACGTCTCGATATACTTCTTGGTCTCCTTCCTGCGTCAACATTAGTTTCGTATCCGAACCGACAAGCCGCACACGTACAAGAAACCAATAACATCTCCCAAACAACCGATCTGGTACGCTTCCATGTAGATCACGCCGCTGGCTTGGAGAAGCAAAACGAAGACCTGTCTCTGCTCGGTGGTTGGCTTATCCCACCTTCCACCCTAGCGATGGTGATTCAATGCGTAACCATGTCCGGAGTGTGGACTTCGGTAACTCCCGTGACACCGTTATCGACGCCTAGCCACTATCCGATCCTCGGGAACATCACCTGCAAATAGGCAAAAATTTCAACAAAATCAATCGCCTATTCGTTTCGTGATGTTCGGCGCTGGTAGCATCACGGAGAGTAGTCGAACTAGGCTTTTATATCGGTAGCGGTGTGAAGATTCTCGATGTTAGATACTTCGAACACCGCCCCTGAAAGACATTCGGTGACATGGAGATCCTCGAGTAGTTCGGCGGATGCGGAGAGGAGACGGAGATGCCGTTCCGCCGAACCGAATTCTTGAGCTAGCCGCACCAGAAAAACTGATTCCGTAGACCATCGTTACAACGGTTTCGACACCTCAAAAGTGGAAATTGCTAAACCGAGTACCGTAAGGAGTTATATTATTATCGCAGCTTGCTGAGGTCGAAGGGGAAGAGGTTGAGGGCTTCAAAACCGAGACGTCGACTTTGTGTTAGCGTGACCTAAGCCCTAAGTAATGCGATACTGGCTGTTCAAGACTGCCGAACCGCTCTCCGAGACGTACTCGAGTAAGCTTTGTAGTGGGGGTATCGAACCACTCGGTCTTCCCAGACAACGTGGCGAGGGATAAGCATATCCCAACCACCTACTTTGAATTCCTTGTTGAGGCCTCCAACCTTAAGCCCTGACCAATAGGTATTCTGTCATATAAGGTGGCTTTCTAACAGGCGTTGTACTATACATCGGATTACTTCCCACGGATATTAGTGATCAATTTGCCATAGCATGCAGTACATTTTGGGTACGGGGCGTCGGGTGTGGTCCCGAGTCGGCGTACAGGGTAGGGTTACTCACCGGGCCCCTCCGACTCGGGCTGACGTGCAGGTGTAGGATCGGCATCCATGCTTTAGGCTGCAGACAAGCAAATTGGATGCCGTTTGCACCATCATGGAAGTTTGCTCGTAGCCTGATATCGATGATTTGAAAACACGTAAAACTCAGGCACTCTTAACAATTCCCATAAAGAATGATGGTATATATGATTATAAAGAAAGTAGTCGGCCGCGCGCACCAACACGCCAAAAAAAGCGCCCTCCGTCATCTCCAAACATACATAGACATCATCAACAAACAGTCCAGTCATTCGCAAGTTCATGCGTGGTATATACAACAGTCGTCGCCATCCCTCTCTATTTAACAAAAAATACACAAAATTGAAAGAAAAGGAATGAAATCCATCATCATCACTCCCGCTCGACACGCTGGCCCTTGAGTCCAAGTTCTTCTCCGCTCTCGCCATCTGACTGGTCCATTCCATTGCGCTGGCGAACATCGTGCATGATCTTCTTGTGCGCAGTCCACGGCTTGACGTCTTTACCGAAGAGCTTGTCCATATCCTCAAGCGGGACTCCCTTAGTCTCGGGGACGAGGAAGTAGACGTAGGGGGCGGAGATTATCATCAGAGAGGCGAAGAAGAGGTACACGCCGTAGCCCATAGAGGTGAACATCTGCGGGGTGAAGCGGGAGACCATGAAGTTCCTACAATGTGTGTTAGTGACAGGAAGAATTCAAGGCAAGCGGATTGGGAAGAAGCATACCAGAACCAGTTGTTGGCCGCGCAAGATGCCTGAGTAAGCGTACGGATGTGCTGGTCGAAGATCTCAGAGTTGATGACCCAGGGGGTACCGTTCCATGAGGGGGTGTAGAATGCAGTCCACATGTAGAAGAGGAACATCGCGGCAATGCCTCCACTTCCGAGCGAGTCTCTCTTGTTGACCTCAGGCTTGGAAATCGCAATGTAGGCTCCAACACCGTACATGCACAGACCACCTCCGATGGAACCAATCAGAAGCATGGGAACACGACCGGCATGGTCGACGAGGAACAGCAGCCAGACGATTGTAATGACGGTCTTGATAACACCGAAGATACCGGTAGTGAGGAGACCTGCGCTGGTACCGACGACACCGATGGACTTAAAGACAGTAGGAGAGTAATACTATATATTGTCAATATGTGATGCCACAGAATTGGAATGCAGGGTGGAAATTACGTTGATCGCGTTGATACCAGAGCCGTTTTGCCAGATGAACAAGGAACCTCCGAGAGCGAGACGCTTAATGAGATGGGAGCTTCCGAATACGGCCTTGAATGGAGCCCAGAATCCGAGTCCGACAGTATTGATCTGGTCCTGGTGCTGCTGGTCCATGGCCGCAACCTCCTCGAGAACGTAGTGGTTATCAGCGGGGAGGTTTCGGATCCAGGAAAGGTTCTCGATAGCTTCATCGCGGCGGTCTTTAGAGCGCAGCCACCGAGGGGATTCGCGAAGGAAGATGCATCCAAATGTCATGATACCACCGGGAATCAGTTGCACGGCGAAGGGTACGAGCCATTGTGAGTGGCCAGCAGGCATGCCCTTGTTAACACCTAATACCGTGTCAGCTTTGTGCGCTGCATATGTATATCCTGAGCATGGGTTATTTACCGTAGTTAATCCAGAACCCGACAAGCCCACCCGCCTGCCATCCCAGCTCGTACAGTCCGACCAGACGCCCGCGGATCGCAGGGGGGGAAATTTCGGAAATGTAAATTGGAGTAAGATTCGAAGCTGCACCAATTCCAAAGCCGGCAATAACACGGCCACCATAGATAAGACCCAATCCACGCTCGGCAGTGGCGCCCAACATCATCCCAGCGCCCAAAATGAAAACAACACCAGCAATCATGAGACCCTTCTTTCTGCCCCACAGCTGACCGAGGGGATATCCGAGTAGTGCGCCGAAGAAACAACCAGCCTGGTAGGTAGATACAATATTCGCAGAGAGGAAATTGACTTCTTTCACCGCCAACTTGTCGAGTCCGAATTCTTTTCTGAAGGAAGGGAGTGCGATCGTTCCACCGATGAAGGCGGAGTCGTAACCGATCATGACCGCTGCAAAAGCTGCAATTGATGCAGAGAAGTAGACGCGCCAGTTGTAAACCTGACTCGGCGTGGGCCGGTCTTCAATCTTGTCGAGAAGACCCATTGATGCGGCGATGAGGAGGGAGGGTGTAGGGAGTGATTAACGACTTTGGCTTGAGGAAGGAGGGATTCAAGTCAAGATCGGGTCGGTCGAGGTCGCTGCGGCGAGGAGAAGAAGAACAGCATGAGAGCGAGCAGATCACTTCGTCTTTATGCCAAATCTTTGGAGTGCCCCACCTCCAGGTTTCTGGGAAAAGTTTCGGCAATGCAAGCTTGTGCTCGCTTGGCACTAATTGCCGCTACTGTACCAGGTCTGGCTGGGGAGGCCGTGTCTCTAGATACCCTGGACAGTTCCCCGCAAAGCCGTGGAGAAGGTTTCTCCACAACTCTTCTTTTTTTGCAAGCCGGGGGAGCCGAACCCCAGACATGACGCGAGCGACGGCGGCAATCGCCTGCCTTCTCGTCTGTGCAGCGCATGGGGGGGTCGTGTGCGTTGCTGCGGTGAAGCCGGGGCTGCGAATTCCACCACTCACGGCCAGTTGCAGCGGATCAACAAAGCGCCGCTGCTTCTTCAGCACATGGCCTTCAACCCTAAACCCACTGGTACTACGCTACATGCGAGTAGCAGAAAGGCCATTCCAGACTCTAGTGCATGTCGTGGCTGGAACCACGCGTGGCTGAGCAATCCCAACACCACCACTGGCCACCAGTAGCTCGGAAGCCGGAACGCTGAAAAACGTTTTGTTCCCGCTCTCCGGTTGAGAAATTACCCGACGTGATACCACGCCGGCGCCCAATCGGGTGCAACGTCAATGCAAGGGTATGCATGACCCAATGGGGTATGTAACGAGATCGAGATATGCACCGGGCCCGCCAGACTATCCTCGCAAGGTCTACTCGGGACGCGTGCTGATTCGCAGATCGCTCTCTCCGCAATCTCGGTAACTCCTCGCTCATGTGCGTGCGTCCCCAGCCCATCATTCCCCGCATTCGTGGGCCATTCGCCAGGGTCTCGATTGGTGCAAAAACGAACCGCACGACGACCCCAGGCTTCATCATGCCCCGGCGATGCGGACTGCTGGGTATATCCTTCGAGAGAATCCGGGGTTGAATTCTAGGCGGTAATCAGATCTTATCTCCATCCACAACACCATGACGCCAGCACCCATCAACATCGTGAGTTCTCTTCCTCCTCCGAGCTGACTTCCTCTTCTTTCCGTCTTACACCCAACTGACACGCACAGGCCGTCATCGGCGCCGCCGGGCTCATTGGCCGTCGCCATGTGCAACACGTTCTCTCGGAGCCGTCAACAATCCTCTCCTGCATCGTAGACCCAACGCCAGCGGGCGCTGCCCTCGCTGAGTCTCTCTCCATCCCTAACTACGACTCACTTTCATCGCTTCTCACCGCCCGCGCCGCCGGCCAGGTCTCCGTCGACGCTGCCATAGTTGCCACTCCCAACACCACACACGTCCCACTCGGCATCCTCTGCGTCGATGCCGACATCACCGCGCTAGTTGAGAAGCCTATTTCTGTCGACAGTGCATCCGCAATATCACTCCTCCGTGCTGCAGAGAGCGCAAAAGCTCGCGGCTCCTCCGCCCGTGTCCTCGCCGGTCACCACAGACGCCACAACCCGTACATCCGCGCGACAAAAAAGGCAGTTTCCTCCGGTGTGTTAGGACGCGTACTCGCATTCCAGGGAGTGTGGGCGCTGCTGAAAGAGGCGGCATATTTCGACGTCGAGTGGAGGAAACAGGAAGGTTCAGGCGGGCCAATCCTGATCAATATGATCCACGAAATCGACAACCTCCGCTATCTCTTCGGTGATGTCTTGTCGGTGTTCGTTGAGCGCGGGGAAGCGACCCGCAGGCATCCGGTGGAGGAGACTATTGTGATGACGCTACGGTTCGATTCGGGGATCGTCGGTACGTTCGTGTGTTCGGATGCCGTGGCGAGTCCGTACAACTGGGAGAGCGCGAGTGGAGAGAATCCACTCATCCCCAAGACGGGACAGGCGGTGTACACAATCCTCGGTACGAAGGGGAGTCTGTCGGTGCCAGAGATGCGGCGGTGGCATTATGATTCGCTTGCTGGCAAAGGATGCTGGACAACGCCGATCGAGTTTGATGATGCGTTAAAGGCGGAAATCGATGATGTGCCGCCGTTTACGCTGCAGCTAAGGGATCTGGTAGCGGTACATAGGGGAGAGAAAGAACCCACTTGCTCAGTAGAAGAGGGTGCAAAAAGTCTTTTTGTTGTGGAGGCGATTACGAAGAGTATGCGGACTCGGCAGGTGGTAGAGGTGGAGAGACCTGAATTGTAGTTGGGAGTCTTTGGAGTTCGCACGTGAGTTTGGTCCGGTTTGGGCTTGATACCCTTTAGAAATTATGCTAAAATTTACGAACGATTGTACATATCGCGAACGAGATATCGATAATAAGATTCTCTCACTTGTGAAGATAATAACCTTAAGTTATGAGGTGAAGTAGCTGTGCTATGGGTCCTCATTTGGATGCCACGGTGGCTTACACATGCTCTCGACAAACCCAACGCAGACCAAAGCCTAAGATCTAAACCCCCATCATTCAGCCCTCTTTGATCTCCAGATTCAGGTTCTAAACAGCTGGCGTCTACCATCAGCGTAAGACTGCTAACCATCAGATGTATGGGTGCTGTATGCAACGTAAAGCATGCCGCTTACCTCCAACAAGCTTCATGTCGCCCATGATCATCTGCTCTAAGCCTACCCTATCAAATTTCGGAATGCTCAAGCTGAGTTCAAGCCGGCAAATGAAGGGTGCTAATAAACAGGATCATAGTACGGTCTGCGAACCGGCTCGCGGATTGTAGTGATGACCGACGAAGTCAATCCTACGGCAGCAGACCAAATGGAATTTGCGGACTTGTTGGAATAGCGTTGCTACTCCATAAAAAGTGAGTCCTTCAAATTGGCTCGGGTCCTGGACAGCCGCGGGTGTTGTTCGGGCCGCGCGTACTGGGCCGATCTTGGATGGGATTGATAAAAACCACCGATATCTTTGTAGAATCCTAGCCTCACAAAACATTACTTGCCACATCAAAAAAATTGCCCGCCGCCAATTTGAGACTACCTACCGCTCTACAGCTGTTTTTCCGACGACATGTGAATATGTCGCTCTCTGTCAAGTAGATAGTGTTGCGCCCGGGACACAGTCCCAGGCGATTGTCCCGACGGACCGGAGAATCACATTTCACAGGTACTCACTGTATGATTCCCGCTCCAGCAATCCCGGGATTCACGGTAGAGAGTGTGGTTTTGAATTTGTGGTAGCAGCAGGCCTGAGTGGATCAAACCGCGCAATATCAAGTCAGGTGTCATGTTTGATATTGACGATGACTATACCTTATTATTGAACAGTGAAGAAAGTTGTGGTATGAGCGTTGATGCTCTGTGTATACAGAGGATTTTCACGGTTACTCCCGGAACCCCGGCTACAATCCTATAGTTATTCTGGGTGATAAGCTGGAAGCAAAGAGAACCTGGGGCTATCCCGCCCCCGCACCGTACCGCACCGTGTGCATCAAGCCTGTCTTTGTCAGAGCTGGGTGAGCTCGCAGATGTATGGTAGTGCGCAATGGTGGGGAGCTGGTTTTGGATGGTATTCTACGGATGTAGTAGTGCACACGCAATTTCCAATAGAATATATAGCTTGGAGCCACTTGTGAAGTCCTGGAGCATCTCGTTTCTTTAGCAAGCAGCTTTCTTGGGCCTGGGACATGGGGAAAACCTCGTTCATTGCCTCGTGACTCTGGCGAGAATTTATTGGCAGTGAATATGATTTCAAGACCCAGATCTGATAAAAGATTCAAACCACTTTCGATAGCTTTCCACCATCCTTCAAAGTTGAGAACCTGTATACCTGTCTCCACCCACTAGCTGGAAGGTTTCTTCAATTTGTCTCTAGAAATTCTGTTTTGGCAAGAGGGTGGTGAAATTGGTGTAAGTACTGCATCCCTTCTGCATCATCGGATATCACTCATGGAGTCCCAGAATTTGCAAAAAGATACTCTGGAACATCTCGTCCCGTGATAAAGTTCTTCTCAGTCCAGTCCCAACTATTCAAGAATACCCCATCTCACGGATTACATTATTTCTAAAAGTGTAGCGCTTTTGCCACCGCTCAACAAGAGTGATTGGTGTAGAAAGACGAAATGTCCTAGGACTACTGCCGGGGCACCTTAAGTCCTGGGCGATGAGATGAAAGGAACGACAAGGCTATTGAAAATACGGAAGTATCTACATTTCTCTTTACTAATATTGTACTTTCTTAAGTATTCTCCTTATGATAAGATGGTATTTTATGGATAAGAATAATGTGGTGTGTTAATAACTTTTAATACTTTTGTTATCGTTGGTTGTCTAGAAAGTTCCAGTTAGAACTTGTCTAGAACCTTCTTTTTGTTCTGTTGGAAGAGGGATTTATCAGTGCTTATCTTAAAAGAACGCGCCTAGATGGTTCTGTTATATTCTTTACGGTTCTTATGTATTTATGTACAGTTGCAGAGTTTTTCTCTTCCTGTTTTGGTTATTGATCCGCGACCAAGGTCACGGACAATCACCCATTTATTATTGTATATATAGATACTGTTTCTCAGGTTAGAGAACAGTTCTTTAGACTTGCTCAGACATCGATACGGAATACTACAATATCTCCTCCTCGAAATTCTCTTCTCAGTATATGCTTATCTTTCGAATATTCCTTGAAATCATTATATTTGCAATACTTCTTCTTCATATACTTCTTCTGAGATTCTAATAAATCTCTTCGGACTTTCGCTGTTATAATCGAATAAAGGCAAGGTTCTACTGGGAGATTGCCCTGTCTCATTCTGTGCCATGTGAATGGTGCGTGCTGGAGGGAACAACCAGTGGAGAGCGCGAAACGACTACAAAATGGCAAGAGTGTAATCAATGAGAAAGACTAATGGCAAAGCAACATAGCTCGGCGTCGATCTGGAGTTCTAAGCTGTGGTCGTGGTAGCAATGATGACGACGAGAGACTATTGCAAAGTTTCCGTGATTTGGAGCTGCACTCATGTGTCATAGTGGCAACTGTTCGCTCCGCAAGCCAAGAACTAGATTGCTACTTTGCCATCGAGCATATGCAGACGGACCTTGGGTTCCACGAATGATATTTCGACCTAAATATGGCGATAATTCAAGGTATCATATAGACGATACACAATACCAGATGATAGCCGGAAGGAACAGCAGCGGAGAAGTCAAATAAAGTCAAACTGCACACATCCAATCACGGGCAGAATAGAAAGATTAGGAAAAAAGAGAACTATCCTATTCAAAAGGGTGAAAAGACTAAACTACTTAAGTAGTTATCTGGAAAGACTATAAATTGTCTGATTCAGATCCGCGTAGCGTACTTATGGTTGATCGGATCGATCTAACCGTCACCTACACAACATGTGCAGGTGGAACCCATGACTTAGGAACGGGCTTGGTATTAGATTCTAGGCTTTGATATATCTCAACTTCCAAGTTTTGTAGGATTTCCCGGCCGACGAATTGAAAAGCTTGCGTGGCTCGGCATAGGCCCGGCATTTTTGGACAGCCTGCAAGATTTGTTAGGGCCCGCCGGCTGGTCTGCATATCTGAAGCATGAAAATCAGCAAAAAATTATCCTGTATGAGTGGTTGATGACATTTTCAGCAGTGGGAGGTCAATTTTTACTGGAAAATATGCTATTTTTAGAAGTGGTATACAAATTTGGAGTGAGAATAGGTAGCTAGTCAGTCCGCAAGCGCCCGCAGGCTGGCTGGGCTATTTCTCTAGAAGCCTGCGCTAAGGGCGAGCGGCCGGGCCTATTCTAAAGCCTGGCGGCCAGCTTCAAAAGGGTGAAGCCCGGTCAGCCTGGCCCTTTGGGAACACTGGGTGCAGTAACAATGCTGCTAGATAGTGGCTGCCTACAACAATTCCTTTACTGGTTTTTTGTTTGTTTGTAATCATATTGCATTCGGCCGCTGGCAGCCATGGCATGTCCTGTACACATTTCCTCCCCGCTTCTTCTGTAACATAAAGAAACCAAAGCCAAGTCGCGAGTCCTCTTCCCCACAACAAAAAAGAAACTGCCAGAAAACAACATCAAAACATTACACCCCCCCATCACTTGACTCCTCATGATCTGAGTTCTCTGCCTCCTCCACCACTCCGCTAAATCTGCTGACATCTGTACAGGATAAAAAATCCATCAACACCCGTGAACATTTTTCTTCTGCACAAACGAGAGACATTGGCAATGAAATCTTTGGCTTCTTCAAAACCCTCTCAACACCCTCATACCCCTCCTCCCCTTCTTGCCCATCAACCCAAAGCCTTTTTTGTTCTCATTTCCATCTTCTGCACCACTTAAAAAGGTGGTCTCTTGTCTGATATTCATGCCCACACCACCAGCATTTGATATCTCTTCTTTTTCCGATCCACAATAGGTATTTTGCTATTGGTGCATGTCCTGATTTTAGCTGATAAAACCTCGCCACAATCGTCTTTTTGGCTCCCATCACCGCACTGGTACCTCCCCTCTTCACCAAATTGTACCGATAACTGTGCTTTGACTTCTTCCCCATCTCCTTTATTTCTTTCTTACTTTCTTCCCACTTCATCTCAGACAACCTTCAATTAATATGGGAGAAAGAAACATAATCTAACAATGGAAGTGGATTGTGCGTTTCGGTATTACTTCCGCAATGCTTATACGCCGACTTTGTCGCTTGTTGGCCCGCTTCTTCATTGCCTTCTTTTCCATTATGAGCAGGTATCCACCGGAACCCTACCAGAACATTTTTCCTGGCTAACCCATCGACCCAATTCATCGTCCATAGCGCTAGCACCTGTCCTGGTCCTGGTTCATCCAATTGTATTTGTTTTAAAGTCGCTTGGGAATCTGTAATCACCGTTACCCTTTTGACTTCTCTTTCACTGCTAAGTTCATCTGCTTTGTTCATTGTTTCAGACATCGCATACATTTCTGCATCAAATGCTTCTTTCTGTCGGCCTAGGTGTACCCTCCACTTTTTCCATCTCCCTTTCTCTTCCCATACCACTGCACGCCCAATCCACTCATCTTCTTTTCTCGATCCATCAGTCCAAAGAACAAGCCCCTCCCTTTCCAGCTTTGCTTCTTCCATCTCTTGTTCCTCATCCTGAATTGTCACTTTGCCTTTAAGGGGTCTTCTTTCCGTTGGTAATGTCATCCTCTTGTAACTCCTTCTTTCGAAAGGTTTATCCTCCGAGATTAACTCATCAATCCCCTCAACCCTTTGTAAGACATTCCTCCGTATTTCTAATATTCTCCCTCCGCCTTGAGCATGAGGCATCATCATCTGTCCCAACTTATACCATCGTACCCGGTTATCAAGATGAGCCTTTGCCGGTCGTAAACCTGCATCATTCATCAGCGCTCCTTGAGGTATTGTCCTAAAGCATCCGGTTACCCCTCTGCCCTGTTCATTCAACAGCTTTTGCACCTATTGAGCTCAATTTCCTTGTCCATGCCACCACAATTCAGACCCATACAACGCCACAGCCTGAACTGCTGCGACTTAAATTCTTTTGCATCCTTCCGAGCTTAATCCTTTCTTTGTCATCAAGAATCTCACCCAATTCTGCGCTTTCCTTGCTTTCGCTAAGGTGTTTTTTGTATGATCATTCAGGGTAAGCATATCATCCAGCCATACCCCCAACCATCTTGTCACATCTTTATTGTACGAAACCTCATGATTTCCTACTCTTACTCGGGCATTCATCTTTGGTTCCTTATTCTTTATTCGTCGAATGAACAACATTGCTTCCGTTTTTTGAATGTTGAACTGACAGGTGTTGTTCTTTGCCCAAATTGTTATTTCCGCAGCGCATTTCTCCAGTGGTTGTGTGCATTCCCCCACATCCTCGCCTTCCACCACCCATGACACATCATCGACAAAAGATATGCCCTCACTTCCACACTCTTCCTCTTTATCCTCAACTTGGCCGAACAACCCCGAGAGGTATATGATGAAAAGTACTGGCGATACTGGCGACCACTGCGGAACTCCCGTTTCCACATCCATACTATCTCCTTCCTTTCCGTCTATCGACATTGTCACTTTTCTCTCTTGCATAAAGCTTTCCACCCACCTCACCAGGTCAGCTTCAAACCCCATCTCTTCCATTCTTTTTATTAAATTCCCCTTTGCCACATGTGGAAAGGCTCCCTTAATATCCATCAACAGTACTGCCGCAGTATTCCCCCTTCCCCACGCTTCTTCTACTCTCTTCATCAACCTTCCAACTGCATTTATCGCTGACCTTCTCTTTCTGCATCCAAACTGTCCATCATGAAGTAACCTCCTCCGCTCACACTCCTCTGCTATTGCATTGGCTGCCACCTTCTTGACCACTTTCCCCAGACAATTCAACAATGTAATCACCGTGTATGCTTTGGCGACTCCATAATCTGGCTTATTCGGCTTCGGTATAACTACCCCCTTTGCTTCCTTCCAAACTTGCTGGTGTATTCCTAACCTAAATGACACTTTGACAGTATTAATTATTCTCTGAGAATCCCATTCCCACAATAATCGTATTGCCTTAAACCCCAGCCTATCTGGGCCAGGTGCCTTTTGAACTAACTGATTAAATAGAGCCTCTCGGATATCTTCATCAGTTATCATTTACCACATTTCTCCTCCCTCTTCTTGGGCCTTTCTCTCCACACCCTTCAAAGGTTTTGGAAACGCTTCTTCTTCTGTTAATTCCACTTTATCCTCCCAGGACTCCACCACTTCACTGCTCCTGGATCTCAAAGCCTTCGTTGTTTGTTTGCCTCCTGGTTTTGTATACCTCAAGTCTTGCAATACCTGATCTCGTGTAGCTGTACTCGAAAACTTCTGCCACATCTTCGTTTTCGACTGTCGGATAATTCTTCGGTGGTTGCTTCGCTGCGCCTCAACCTGTTGCTGCGATGCCTCCCCTATCTTTCTGGCTCGTGTTATAGAACCCAAAATCTTTCTATTTTCTGCGATCTCTGCCGTCCACCACCGCTTCAATCTCGCACAAACTTTAACTTTCTTGCAACACCTATTGAGATGATTAACAAAGTTTCGCTGTATCCACTCAGCCTCCCTCTGTAAATCTTCTCTGCTGCTCTGTTCATCCAGCACGGGTCTCCTTGAGCTCTTGTCCTTCCATTCTTTTTGTGCTTTTTTATAATTTTCTTCCTCCTCCTTCGACTTGAGCCCATCAATATCCCATCCTGTAATTTTTTGTGACACCTTGGCTCCTTCCCCTTCATCCCATCTTAACTGGGCATACACAATCGCGTGATTTGAAGTAGTTGGCAAATCTGTTGATGTTTCTAACCTATCAGCCATCGAGGCTGTAGTAATAACATAGTCAATAAGCGATCCAGAAGTTTCGCCATTTCTTATGTTCGTATGGGTTTCTTCCCCATCTGTAACGTCGATCAAATTGTACTCATCCATAAGACTTTCCAAAAATCTCACATCTCGTTTTGGTGGGCACTGCGGGTCCCATCTATTGCTGTGAGCATTCCAATCTCCTCCCAAGAGGATCTTTTCCTGCTTCATAATCTCCCTCCATCTTGCTGTCTGTGCTGCTCTGCCTTGACTTCTCACCCCCCCCTCTTGTCTCAGCTGATCGTACACATTCACCAATCTCGTTTTTCTACCCGACAGGTACTTTATATCAAAGACCTGGTCAGCTCCAACTCCCCCGTTATCCACTTCCGAAAACTCCAGGTGTGTATCTCTTCTTATCACGGTCATTGTTTGTCCTCCTCTGACCAATTTATATCCTGGGTGGCTGATGTTGTATCCCTCTCTTTCCTCATACCATTCTTGCATCATCACAACATCCGCCCCCCAAACAATTCCTTTCTCCAACGCCACCATAGTCGCATCGTACCCCCTCCCGCAATTATGCATTATGCACTTCACGATCGTGTCATGGGGGGTGCTTTGGTCCCTGCGTTTGAAGGTTCTCCGTCCATTTCTGGTGTTGATTGACCCTGGACTTCCGGCTTCTTTACTGTCTGCTCATCATCCTGAGCTTTCTTATCCGCCTCTGCAGTTGATGGCTCCCCATCCTCTGTATGATCCAGCTGCTTCTGTTGATCAGTTGTCACATTTTGACGTTCCCCTTCTCTCTCCTTCCAGGTACGTCTTTCTTCTCTCGCCATCTTAATAGCCTCCTGTTCCTTAACGCAACAATTGGCCTTCGCGATATGATTTCCCTTGCAGTTGACGCACTTGTCGACATTATGGGTGCATTTCTGTCCTGCATTAGCTTTGCAACCTACCACGTTGCACTTATGATGCTTAGTCAAATGTCTCCCCGTACACAACATGCACGCCGGCATCTTCAAGGATCCACACTTCGCTTCAACATGTCCCCACCTGCTGCATGTTCCACAAAAAAAATCTGGTCCGGCATTCATGAATTTCTCCACATCATACTTCGCTCCTGCCACCCTCAGACCTCCCTTCAAAACGTTTTGGGCCATCTTACTACCCTTGACCGCAAACACAACCGTCGATGCTGTCTTTCCTTCCACCATTTTCCGGTGCACATCTTTCGGTCCTCCAATGCAGTTGATGGCGAGGGGCAACACCACTCCCTCGTCCTCACCCTGCAATTCTTGCCTCAATTTTGCAAGTCCTCCGCCCGTCTCATTCACCAAATCTCTATCGAAATTGATGGCGTGCATTTTCACTCTCTCCCAGAGTTCATGCGATTCGATGTCCACAACTCCTGTGTCCACCTCCCTTGCTGCTTTTATCACTATCTCCCTGTACTGAATCCACATTCCGGCCGTTGCTCCAGGGGTCGTGATTGTTGACAGGCATCCTTGGGTGTTCTTTGTAACTCCCTGGATGCACACAAAATGTGGGACCTTCACCTCAAAAAGTGCCCTATTCACTTCCGACAAAATATCCAAATCCTTCTTCTGAGAAAGTGGTAGGCCATTATCCCTCTTGAAGGTGACCCTCCTCTTCTCCATCAAATTTCGGCCTGGAAAGACCGGCTTCATCTCTTCCTTCTTCTGCTGCCTCTTCACATCAACAACGCCGTCCCCCTTCTTTGTTTGCTGCTGTCCCGATGATTGTTGTTGTCTCTGCTCAGGTTGCTTCTTTGATGGTGGTGGCGCTGCTGCTCTCTGCGCCGACGTCTCCTTTCTCATTTGCTCCGGCTTCTTTACCGGGTTTGACTGCTCCGGTTTCTTAACCTCCGGCTACTTCTTCCCATCTGCCTTCGGTCCCTTTGGTATTTCCTTTACCTCCGGTTTCTTCGCCTCCTTCTTCTTTGGTTCCGGTACTGCTGGCGAAATGGTCAGGCTCTTCGCGATTGTAACCTGTCCACTCGGGGTGAACCTTGGAAACCCCTGCCTCTTTCCTCCTGGCGGGATAATTGGTGCATGTTTGGATGCCTCCAATTCCTGTTCCTGTACCTCCATTTTCTTGAGTACTGTTGCTACCTTCTCATTTTCCTCTTCCAAAAAGGTCGCTCCTGGTTCAAACTCGATATCACTCATATCCAAATTCTCAGGGGTGGCTTCTACCTGTTTCCCCCTTCAAATTTCCTCTTTTCTCCTTCTCAGCCAACTTCTCAAGTTTTCCCACCACTTGATCCATCACCTGTTCAACCATCTTTTCCATGCAATCTCTCATTGCATTTTCGATCGTCTTAGCCATATTCACCAGTGCGATCTTGGCCAATCTCTTCTAAATCTTACTCAACCTATCATCAAGTTTTTCCGCCCTCTCTGGTGCATACTCTCTTTCCAACTCCACTTCCGTCTGCACCTTTTGGGCTATCTTCCTTACCGCCATAACTGCCGCATCAGTATGGTTCTGTCTTGCCGCAATATGTTGGCTCTGCTGTTGGCACCAAATATCATAATTCGCATCATTTCTCTCCTGTCCAACCATAAAATCCCTCAGTCCGTTATTGTTCATAAGATACTCACCAATAAACTTTCCCAGATCTGCCGGTTCATCCTCACTGGCCAGCAACTCCACAGGCTTGGCCCAATCAAACTCGAGTTTTTTTCTGCTTGGTGTCTGCGGCATATTCGGGATTGGTCGTTCAGGCGTTGCCGGCCGCCTAACTTCCTTCCCCTTATTGCGCTTTTTTCCTTTCTTCGTTGGCGTCATGTATGGTTCCTCATCCCTCCACTCCACCTCCGTCATTGTATCATCTTTGTTGTCGCTATCATCGATAATTTTGAATTTTTTCAGAATAGGTGTGTCGACTTTCCGGGTCTCTTCCATTCCCCCCTCTTTTTCAGTGTGTTGGCTGGCATTCTTCTCCGCTTGAATGTACTTGCACGCTATAATTCCAGCACTCGCCCTGGGAGTCGAAAAAGGATCCTCGGGAAGAGCACCCAGAGGTAAGCCCAGAAGGCTTCCCTCGCTGTAATTCCTAGTCGGCAATGGGGACATGACCCTCTTCCTTGGTGTTTGCGATGGGAACGAAATCTCACTTCCCCCGTAACTCGTAGTCCGTGGCGGTGACAATGAGGCTTCGTCACTTGAAATTGTGTGAACGGTGTCCGATCGCATATTCCCATATTCATCAATAACTTGGGCTGTTCCCCAGACCGGCTCAATAACTTGTCTCAGATGTCCTGCTGCCCTCACTTCGGCATTATGGATCCGCACTCCTCGATTGAAATCTTCCCTGGTCAAGGTGACTGCCGCCTGTTGTCCCTCTTCCAAAACATTCTCTTCCTCCCAAGCTGGCTCAGAAGCAACTTCTTCATCCGAACCTCCCTGAAGTTCTCGTGCTATGATCATCTGTGCTCCTATTCCGCTGGAGGCACTTTTGGAAGGAGTTGACGCATTTTCGGCCATCCTCTTCTCAAAATTCTCTTTAGCTCTCCCAAGGAGTTCCTTAAGGGGAGGGGTTTGTTTTTTCGCTCCGAAGAGGCTCATCGTTGCTGCTTCTGAGTGACTGAAGTTCGTTCAGCTGAAAACCGAAGCAAAAATTTTCTCGTGATGTCAAACTTGATTGGATAAAATCGGTCTTGGCAAAACTAAAAGGTGGTGTGGTGTGTTGTCGGAGGTGTGTTCGGTTCGTGGTATTCCTTTACTGGTACTCAGCCCCTGATCGTAACCTTTGTTCCACAGAATAACGTGTTGTTGATCAAAGGGGTCATACTTAGACGAAAGCCGGCCAATTCGGATGTCATGAAACCCATGACTGAATGGAAGCTTAGAGCTAATAACGGCGCGGGCAATTGCAAGGTAGTGGGGGAGAACGGTAGCTGAAGATCTCCTCCACCTAGCTAACCCTCCGGAAACGGGCTCTCCATACTCTAGATAGAGTGAATGCAGTATGATTAAAACAAAAACAAAAACTGCAAGGCAGTACTCACTGCGTTGAATAATGCGGCGAGACTTATAATCGTCTCTAGTTGGCTTGTTCGGTCACGTGTATTTGGTCGGTTACCAGTCGGCATGAGATGTCGAGACCTACAAAGTTGATATTTCATTGCAGATAGCTTCTCGGTATTCACTGTGGCTCAATTTCAGAGCATTCAAATGCTATCTGCGCCATATGGGGCTGGCTGTGTTGACGAAAGTCGTTACTGGAGATATTGCGGCGATCAGGACATGGGATACGTAGATGTAGGGTAGGCGGGATTAATGTTTTGACAGCGGGATTATTTTTCGGATGTTGGATACAGTGGAATCTAGGAAGCATTAGATTGACGGAAAGTTGGTAACGGCGTAGGCTCCAGTATGTTTTGACTGGGATAAGAACACAATAAGAAAGGCATTACGTATGTCTTGATTTTATTATTACACGAGCTGCACCGCTCACATAGCTATAGCTGTCTTTCAACATAATTAATATCCAGCAAATCTGTATATCTGTTGAAGTAGCATCCGTACAGTACCGTCGTAACGACCTGATCTTAAAGAGGCATTGGGTCTAGGAGCCGGAGACGATGGGTTTGCTGCCGCGGCTTTTTTTTTGTTCCCTGCCCATAGAGGCGGATGAGGCGGTTAAGAAGTATCGCTCGGTGGTCGGAGTCGTAACCTTTTTGACTCGGTTAAGCTTGCAGAGGTACACATAATAGCTCTTACAGCTGGGAGGAAGTTGATCTTATATTTGTTTAATTTTGTATCGCTCGCGAGGGTGTAGAGGTTTTGTACGGTTCTGGACAGTCGAACTCGGGGATGTGTGACTACTCAGCGTTGAGGGCGGACTCAAGCTGGAATCGGATTGGATTCACCTGCGATGGGTATAGGTGACTAGGCAAAACATTTGGAATCTCTGGCATTTCTTGTGGCTTTCGGCTAGAGAGGATCTCGGTAAGAGCAACTGCTGAGATTGTGGATGTCAACGCCAGTGGAGGCGGCGTCGTGATGGAGACGACCGATACTAGACAGGTTACGCAAGACTCTTTGGTACAAGCCGTAGGATACTGAGGCTTCGCTCCGCTGGGCAAAATGCTCTGAAGTTTGAAGTCAAATTTTCGAAGCAGCTCCTCGAAATACGTGAAATCTGAGTAGTGAAAGTAGAACTGATTACAAGTGATTGGCCAAGTCTGTGGAGGAGGAGCAGAAGGAGTGAGTGACATGGGTGGGAATCAGGTTGCTGGAGGAGGAGTGCTCCTGTGGTGGAAACCTCATGATATCGCGATATGTCGGTGTGCGACTCCCTGATGGCTGAGAGCAAAAAGTCACGAATGAACACGCGGGACCATATGGACAAAACTATTAAACTTGTTATCTTTCTCAAAAGTAAGTTGTGATTAGTCACAAGAGAAATATTGAAACTTAAGCCTAAAAATTTGTGAACACCACAGTACGTCAGAGTACCTAAAGGTACCGTAATGTACGCAATAAATGCTCAACTTTGAACATTTGTCATGCCAGCAAATGTGGCAAACATAACAATTTAACCCTTTTGTCCACTTTGGCCTGCTATAGATCCATAAGAAATACAAGAAACACAAGTGACGAGTTGTGATGCAGAAGGTGTAGCAAAGTGAAATACTCCACGAACTTTCGAGTCAAATTTCCCCACGGAACAGCCGGGTAGATTCTCATGTAATCTTGGCAGTAGTTGTCAATGCATGCTTCACTACGCTCGCGAAAATGTCGTGAGTCGTTAGTCATGAGTCGTCGCATTTATCGCGACTATTGGATAATCAAACAGCGGAGATTATTGGCTTACAGTGAGATACTTGTATTAAGCGCTTAATTTTCATCCGGGATGTAAGGAAGAGTGCTAGAGGGAAGTTGGTGGTAGAGGGGTGAGGTTTTCCAAGTTTAACACTTTTGAATGAAGAGATAGGTGGGTAGTCATCATAAAATGGTTCCCTATGACGGTCGTCCTCATCCCTCGTCCCTCGTTGTGGGGGCCATAGCTTGTATTAATCATGGCTGATAGATGGCAATCCTAATAGGGTGGATTTGGGCCTAGGTAAGTATAAAGCAAGGCTCTGCGTATATGAAATTGAGTATATCAGAAAATGGACAGATCGCAAATTCTCATCTATTTCGCCGGCAAAAACATTTTCCACCCCCCACATGAATCTTCTTATCGGTCTCTACCAGCAAGGGTTAAAGATAAAGACAATAGGTGTTTTGAGGCTCTGGGCCATTGCAAGCACCTTCTTCACCACCTATTGCAACCTTGCCACATGCATCGTGATGCCCATGCCAGTCTTCATATTTTTATTCCTATGTCTTCAGTCATTACGGTTATTCTAATTGACTAATGGCAGAGGACCCGCTTAGGCAAGACGTATGGTTGGGGTGCCCGATACCGGAAGTGATCATAGGTGAAGTATAGGTTACAGTTGGTCTTAGGGCACTTACCTTCAGAGATTGCGTGATGGGGCGTACCAGTCTTACCTTGCTGTAATATACTTACTTAACTGCTGAAATAAACCACGATGATGACGACAGTGTACTTCATCACAAGGAAATACGCTAATGAGTTAGAATGGGGTATGCGTATGTGAGACATTGAAAACACAAACATTAGCGCCCACTTTAAACGGTCGAATCGAAGGCGAAATTGTAGATATAAAGTCCAATTTGTGGTTCAAATTCCAGTAGGAAGGCACTAGAATGAATGAGAAAAATCAGTAGAAAGAACGGCCCCTAATTCCCACTCTAATCGACCGTTCACCACCTGCGGTTCTCCTCTGTTTGCGCTATAATTTGGACAGTTGACTTGAAGAAGAGATGCTACTGCTGAGACACAAGGAAGGAGCTGTCCTCTTCCAACAAAAAGAGTTGATGTCTAGCTTAGCTGACAGTGAATGCAGGGTGCTATAAAACGCCTGATGCGGGTTCAAAACCTACAGTGCTGTAAACAGATTACAGGCTCGAAACCTGCACTATCTGTTAGATGGTACTATAAACACTAGGTGCTGCAAACACTAAGGTTTGAAACTTTTAGGGTCATTCTTTTTGCTCTATTTTGTCTGTCGTGCCTGAAACGATTATTCAATCCCAGAATCATCATACGGCACATACAGCCAGCAGTGTATTCTACATTTCCACCAGTCTCAAGTAAGTCAGGGGATGAATAGCTATAGGCAGATGGGAATCCAACCCGATGCATATGGTAGCAAACTCATAGCGAGATCCGAGCCTTCTAGATATCCTCATTCACTTTTTCTGGAATCAGGAGCAAGAAGTCTCACGGCATGGCACTTCTATCGTCGTTGTTTAACGTGGTAACCTGTTATAGGCAATGCATAGACCGCGTGGCACGTGCATATGCACGGAATTGCATATCGAGTGATGATGTGTGATGACAACATTAAACTAACACACCGCCAAGGAAAACGTGGCGTCCACAGTTTCGGAGCCGCCGGGTTGATCCGATTTGCCTGATTGTTGTCAAACTTCGCTCAACTGCCACCTCGAACTTGCTGTCTCTCAAACTGCTCTGTGTCTCTTACTCGCCGGCGTTCCAGGTTCACGATGTCCTCGGTCTTACTTGCATGATACCCCCCATCCTATACGGACATTTGCTCGTCTTTCTTGCCCCTTTCCCGTCGGGTTAAGTGGTCCCGACTTTGCCTGCCTTCTCAATATTCATATTCCTTTTTGAACTACACTATGGACCGCAACTTCTTCGACATTGATTAAGCCTCGATAGTGATCGATCAGTCACCCTTAATTCGAGCTTCCACTGTCTGCTCAGATCTCATTTCTGGAGCATCAGCCCACCCGCATCTAATTTACAGGGATAGCCAAAAATGACTTCTTCCGTTATCGAAAAAGAGCTTACTTGCTCCGTATGTTCTTCCTCTACACCTCCTCGCACTTCACACCTCCACCCTTGACTAGCTAAGCAATTTATTGTCACAGATCTGCACCGAAATCCTCTTCGACCCTATCACCCTCCTAAACTGTCTCCACCACAACTGCGGCGCGTGCGCAAAACAATGGTTCTCGTCCCAACAACATACAGCTCCAACATGTCCCGTATGCCGGCGGCTGGTAAAAGGTGCAGGGGTGAGCCCGATCGTTGTCAGCATCCTCGATGACTTTTTGAAGCGCTATCCGGAGCGGGCGAGGACCCCTGAGGAAGTCGAAGAGATACGAGGAGTGTGGAGACCAGGTCAGGACGTGTTACCTGCAACGCTTTCTCGTGCAGATGAAGTGGTAGAGACAAGTATCCAGCGATCAGCGCCGATGCTCCAGCGTGTCCAGGCCCCAAGAAGCAACAGCGATCCCCCGCCATCCCCGCACGACCGCCAACTACAGCTTACTCCACGCATTCAACACACACCCCCTCCTCGTCCTCCCGCCTCACCACGGCTGCTGTTATCGCGACTATCTCCTCAACCTGCGGAATCTCTTCCACCACTCCCATACCACCACCCTCCGCGGCATCGTCCCCGCTCCCCCCCGCCACCGACTTCACCTGCCCGCCGACCATCCCTCCCATCGCCGAATCCCACCGCCGAACCCGCTTCAGTTTTAGAGATCCTCCAGCACGGCACATCGCCAATCATTATCACATGTGACCACTGCTGCCGGCGGCTCGACTCCAGCGTGCATCTCGAATGCTCCGGCGGATGCCGTCTCTTCCACCTCTGCCTCCGCTGCTTCCGAGCCGGCCGCACTTGCCCCTCCCCACAACACACCCTCACCCGGCAACAATTAATCCCATCCTGGCCGCGCCGCTACCTCCAAGTCGGCATCTTCTGCGACGTCTGCGATACTTGGCTCGACGAGGACCGTAACTCCACCGCGCGTGTCGACTCAATGTTCTGGCGGTGCAAAACCTGCAACGACAGCGCAGGCTGGAACTTCTGTACGCGGTGCATCCGGCGGGGCTGGAACTGCACTCACGAGCTAGAAGTATGGACTAACTCCCGCTGCGCGACGCAAGGCGGGTCACTAACCCGTGGTATCCCCAGCGCGCCCTTACGCTCCCCCGAAGACGTCCTCCTCCGCCTCGGATACCACCCCTGGCTATGGACCAACTACGCCACAATCTGCACGCTCTGCAAACTCACCATCTCCCCGCCACGCGACACACAGTGGCTCCACTGCTACGGCTGCCCCTCCGGCCACGGAGACCTGTGCACAACCTGCTTTTACAATCTCCACCGCACGTTCCCCTCCCCGTCGCGGGGTCTGCATAGTTTCTATCTGTGTCCGCGCGGACACACGATGGCAGTGCTCGCGCAGCCGGGAAGAAAGGTGCTGCATCGCGGGGTGTTTGCGCATGCGCCGAAGCCACGGGCGCCGGAGTGGTTACGTGGGCGTGGGGGAGCAAGGGCGGTGGCGTTGAGGGGACATTGGCCGGAGGAGCAGGAGGGGGAGGAGAGTGTGGAGGGGGAAAGGAAATGGGGGAGGGGTCAGTGGTTGTGTTTTCCCAAGGATGCGGAGTTGTTGGATGTGGTCACTGCGTTTGAGGAGCCTATGGGGGAGGTGGAGTGGTGCTGGGGGAGTTATGCGGGTGTTGGCGGGCTGTTTCCGAGGGATTATGTTGCGTTTATGTAGGGTGGACAGAATAGCATTGCTATGTTTTGGGATAAATTCTGTGAGCATTGGGCTGGTTATTGTCTCATTTTTGTGTAAAGAAAAGTGGGGCTCCTAACGTTTGTAGAGGAAGTATACCTTATTCACCAATGTTTAACACTCAGATAGTCGGAATTCGATTATTAAGGCTATACCTAAAAATACACGAGTATGTTCAAAGGTCCGACTTTCTGTACCGCCATGATTGCATGGACACAATGAAGTGATGGCTTATGATGCAATTTCGGCTCCCCCGACACCTCCTCTCCTCACATTTACCCCCCTTAGCAAGTATTCAACATATCCCCCAACGCCTTCTTCTCCGCCGCCGTGACTGAGAGCACATAGAAACTCTTAACTGCTACCCACATCCTCGCATACGTACAATGATAACTCGTCAATGGCGGCTTCCACTGATCGGGGCTCTTATCTCCCTTCGCTTGATTAACATTATCCGTCACTGCGATGAGTTGCGGATTCACAAGATCATTCGCGAATTGCTGTCGGTGCGCCGTTGTCTACTCCTATCAGCAACCCTTCTTTCCATCCAGAGGAGAGGTACACACCCAGGTATTAGCCCCCGACTTCCAAGCGTTGGACAGAGGGACTACGTGGTCGATATCGAGATCCGAGGCTGCCGTCCATGTTGCACCGTCGTAGGGGGAAAACCAGGTTCCGGACGTGGGATAGCACTTCGAGTCGATTGTGAGCCCAGTGCCGTCACGGTTTAGAACTGTTTCCCGCGTGTTGCATTCGCCGGAGATGGTGATCCAGAGGGGGAAGAGGGAGCTACGGGGAGGTCAGTGGGGAGGGAAAATGTGTGTGTGAGAGAGGGGGAGGTACCGTGCATAGCCAGGTGCGTCGGTGGTGCGCGTGGGGAGGTTTGCGAGCATGGATTTTGCGGTCGCTGCAGTGGGGATGTTGGGGGGTGTGCGCTTCTCGATTGCGGCCCCGAGGGCAAGGGGGAGGAGGGAGAGGAAGATGAGGGGGGCGGTGAACTTCATTGCGGTGGTGGTGGTGGGAAGGATGTGGGAGTTTATCGTCGGCTGAGGGTGGCATGATGAAAGTCTTTATAAATGTCCTTGATTGCTTCCGGGGCTGAGATGGCGATGACAGCTAGTGGTCGTGGTGAGCTGTAGGAAATTCTGCAGGACTGGGGCTGGGCGGAGTATGTCGTTGGATATACCCCTGCCCTACGATAGCTGCTAATCTCTCAGCTGAGAATTTGCACAGCATGTTCCTCATGATAGGCTCTTATCACTTCTCTACTGCACAAGATCTCGTGCCCCTCTACGTCGATCATACAAACTTCGATTGGCGCCTACAGCCAGCGGAGCAGCCAATAGCTGCGCGCACGTTGCTACATTGCGACTCGCGAGTTATTGAACCATCAGATCCAAGGTCCTACTAAGCTTACATAGTCTTCAGCTCAGTCCATTCCCAGCTCGCATACGCGTACCTTCTCGAAGCAGTCCTCGGGTTCGCCCGCTGCATGCAGGATCCATTTGACATGCGGCTCTCCGCTACCCCGCACCTCTCTCACACCATAGAGATGTTATCTGATAGGACAATTCACAACTCTTGGCACCTCCTGGATATAGTACTTTCCCCCGGGATAGTGTGGCTCCACGGCGATGTAGGACTTTCGGTGGTGACGAGCTTGCGAGCTTGGCGGAAGAGCTAAAACGAAAGTAATGTCCCTGTTTCGCACAGATTTCAACCTACTCTTAGGCTTTCGGCAGCTGCAAAAATGGTTAATCGCACTTGAGATCTTGAGGCTCGGTAGAGTACAGTACAACCGTGCAAGACATGGCATATACCTGATTCACCGTTGGCGAGTGATATACAGGGGCAGGAAACTCGAATGTTGTGTTTGTAGGTATCAACCTCCCCATCTACAGTAATGGCAGCGGAAAATACACACGTTATACCGGAATTTCTGGGCGACCGAAGGCGATACGTGTCGTCTACGGGAGAAGATTTATCGGTAGGGACCTAGCGGACTCGGTATGCGAGGAGCCGTTCCAGTAAGGAAGTCTGTCCGCGCTTCTGGCGCCGCTTTAGCGTAGAATCAGGATGGGAATCCTATACTCTTTTCTGCTCCTGGATCCTCAGATTTACAATTTCTTGAGTGAGATACTGTATGTAGAGCGCGGAATTTGGATCCGGAAGGTTTCTGGCTGATGGTTGAACGTGTTTGGAAGGGGTTACGTTCAAGGTTGATGACTTAAGTATTGATTAATAACGATAGAAATGGATGGGAAGAAATCTATTGTTTTAAATAAGATGCTATTCAACAATCTTGAGGAAAATTATGCTATTATGCTTGTATCCCCATAGATATTATGAGTTCCAATCCTTCATATCCCAAACCCTTTCCTTGAGTTCCCCCGGATCACCACTCCACCTGAATGTCGACCCAAAAACCGTCGCCCCATCCTGAAGCTTTATCAAGCATCCTGCCACATAATACTGATTCCTTTCATATGCTTCCAACTTTTCCTTCTCTATAGCACTTTGAACTTCGTACGCCACACCGTGAACCACCTCGCTTCCATTGACGAGGGCGGAGTAGCATCCCCAGAGTTTCAGACGATAGCCATAGATGTTGGCTGCTTGGATACGAGGTAGGTAGGAGATCCCAAGGACTTTGGAAAGTATAGATAGGTTTATGAGAGTACTATAAAAGAAGAACTCCTTCCTGAAAGATTGGGCTTCAAGATTGAGATGTGAATCCATGGAATCGTCGGACTCGAGGAATTTTCTCGCCATGGGTGACGGGTGGCGCAGGCGTGTAGATACCGCCATACTGCAATAAAGTTATCTCCCATCTGATCAATACCCTTATCATTATCCATTTCCGGTCATCCCATCAAACTTAAGTGTTACCGGGCCTGTCATACGGCTTGGATACGGCGTTCATCGTATGACATACCAGCAAAAACCCTCTTGATTCTCATCGATCGTGTTGATATACAAGATTACAATTAGCTTTGAAAACTTAATTTACATGCAAATGTAATCAGAGAGCTCAGAGGGAGTAAGACCAAGAGGAAGAGGTACAGGAAGAGGGAGTGGGAGTTGCCATGGGAGAGGGACGACCAAACACCAAGAGGCTGTCTCTGCCACATTGAGTATGTCTCTACTACGCTGAAGAAGAAGAGGCGTAGCCGCACGCGATCTTATCTATTGCTGCATCAGTCTTCTTCGCTACTTAGAAAATAGCACATGAATCGCATGTGACCACTCCAAAATGTCCTTTCCATCAATAATTTCAGGCATAGGATGACATCTCAACCTCCTCCTACTTACTGACAACATATAATAAATACCGGCAGAAAAGCAAATACAGTAAACTCACTAACTCCGGCCCACAGCTCTCACTATATCCAACACAATTTCCACATATTACTTATCTACTGAAGTAAGCTAATCGCCGAAAATACCGGTTCACAACCACGAAACTTAGTCCGAAAGCAATAACATATTCCACGTACAGACAAATAACATCGGAGGGCTGCTTCTCATTTTGGAGGGCCTGAATTCGTCATACAGCTGTACATGTAACAACGCATCAATCGATGTAGTCTCTAAATTTCTCCAGCATTAGGTTACGTCGCTCATCTTGAATAGTCTTCTGTTCGAAGGCCTGGGCATCAGATGCGGAGAGCTCTCCAAGCAGAAGTGGATCCATGGATCCATCCTTGTTGGCAAAAATGGAAACAAAGAGGTCTGGATTGGAATGTGGCCCCAAGCCTAGTTCTACAAACCGTCCGAGACCGGCGACGTCTCTCCCGTAGTCCTCAATACATGGCACATTCAACGCAGCAAGATAGAAAGACTCTATTAACTCTGCCCAGGAAGTTCCTTCTACTGAGCGGACAGAACCCGGTGGTCGTCGGAATTCAACCATCCCCTTTCCGCCATAATACAAGTTCACGAAATTGAACGAATAATATCTGGATCCGCCGTCATTTATAAGATCAACCACATCAACTATGGTTGGGCAATCTCTTATACGCTGGAGGATATCCTGCGTATTTAGGTTGCTGATCCTTGGATTGTTCCTTAGACTATGGCAGTATTCTGAATTTCGATGGGTTCCAGGACCAGAACTTCAAAAGCCAGTTCGAAGTACACCACAATACAAGCTATGGTGATGACGTCATAAAGACTTCAAGGCCTCCCTAGAGATACATGCATGTAGGTAGAACATGTCTCGTTGGTTTCTATGGCGCAGGCCGCGTCCATCAGTGTTCCCAACGGGCCGGGCCGGCCGGGCTTCACATGTTTACGGCCGGCCTGCGGGCTTTCAGTGTAGGCCCGGCCGGCCCTCCTTAGCGCGGGCTTTTTTTAAAAATGCCCGGCCGGCCTGCGGGTGCCGTCAGGCCGAGTGGTTTTAGATGACACACGCATGTTGAGCGGAAAAACCCACAGAGCCACGATATCATTACTAACTATGGTGAGACAATCCTGCATGGCGATGATGGAATGAGTGTAAGTGATGAAGAATGAATGAAAGGGAACGAATGTCCTGATTGTGGGAAAGCTTCTGTGTTACATGACAAAATGTACTCTTGCTTCTCCCTCTTTTACCGCAGCTGCAACCATTATTTTCTCACTAATCACTTATAAAACTTTAGTTACACAAGAAATAGCATGGATAGTCGGCATCTGCAACCATCTTGGCGGCTTATTACTGTTGGGCTTGCATGAAGTTGTATATGCGGGCTTTTGAAGCCGGCGGGCCTTTCAAAAAAAGCCCGGCCCGGCTTTGCAGAGGCCTGGCCTGGCCGACCTTAGCGGCGGCTTTTTTATGAGGGCCGGGCCAGCCTACAGGCTTTTCCGGCTTTTCAGGCTTCTGCGGGCCGGCCGCCGCTAGCGCAGGCTTTGGAAATGAAGGGCGGGCCGCTTGGGAACATGTCCATTATTTTGAACATATCTTCAGTTTGCTGGCGCCACTTACCAACAAACAAAAACACCGGAGATAATTTCCAGGCCAACTGCTAAAGTCAGCTGCTCACCACTTGACGGCTAGAGAAAATTCTCACATGATCCTGGCTGAGGTAATTGAGGTTTGACTGTTATATCATCTTGACGTCGAACCTCCCTGGCCGTCAACATCGTTAGCTATACCGAGGGCACCCTTGCCATTGCGAGCAAGGGGCTTGTATCTTGTGATCAATTCCTCCGTGAAAGTGACAAGATCTACTACATCCCCGTCCACTTCTCTAAGCCGCAGCACCACCTCGAATTCCAGGCCGAGTTTTGGCGAAGTCGAGAACTTAAAAATTAGCAATTGCGGCAGAAAGATTTGGGTTAGAAGGAACCAATTGTTACGAGTTGAGTATGGCCTTTACTGAGTACTATTTTGATACATTCGTCGAGGGTGTTCGCCGTAAAGGTTTCGGAAACCTGGGGGCTTCGTTCAACGCCGTACCGCCCCTGCAGAGCATTAGCAACGTTTGAGAAGGGAAACCAGAGCATTGAGAACTACTGGACGTAAAGCTTGTTGGTGCGTATGATTCCGTCCAAAGGAATACGATCTAGTGGCACGAGTCGATTCTTCTTGTAACTTCTAAACACCTCTAGAGAGTGCACAAGAATAACGAAGTTTTGCCCTTGTCGAAAATGAAACTCGCACCTCGTCTATGAGTTGCGGTAGAGAGTTGTATTGGAGAGATTTCTTCATGCACTCCTCACGCTTGCTGGTTTGGAAGTTTGCTATCAGAGCTGAGTCGGAAGCAATGCCGAATATAGTACCAGTATTGGGGCTACGACACATCAGCAGCTGGCGGGAATATTCGAAAAGAATGGGGAAGGGGGAGCACTCGGAAATGTAGATATTGGTTGTAGTGTCCACAACTTGGTCCGGAGGCACCGACATATCCATCTTCCATTACTGAACACTCTCTAGGGATCGAATAAGAACTGTACAGGTCCTCCCTCCATTGCCTTTGTAGTATACTTTGCTATATTGATGCGACATGTTTGTAGAGCGTTCTTGCAACCGGTTGCTTGTCGGTAGTTATGCTCGGTCGGAATTTCGTACAAGAGGGATAGAGTCCGAAAGTAACGTGTTAGTACGGACAATGGACCAGACCTGGTAACGAATCACTACGATGAAAATGAATGACTCCACAAACCCTTCATTGTAAACATATGCGTCGCCTCGAAGCATTATTATTGGCCGGAATTGTTTTTCCGTGTGGCTGTGCCTCATGCTCATTGGTTGGGATTGTTCGGCCTGCGGCGGTGCGTCAGTTTTTGTAGCGTCATGTACGTTAAAAACGCACTACTCTCAACTGAAGCAATGAGCAAACGTGCTCCAATCCTTTCTACTTCTTTACTTGAGATTTGTGAACTTCTTTGTTGACCGCTCGAGTATGCTAATCAAATCTTCATATTAACTCCTGAGCGCAGCGAAGTTCACATCCTATTGGCGGCAACGCCGCTACCAAAATATATACAAATTGCTGTGCAATGGCTAGAAGGGTAAATCAAGGGTGCTGAATCAATTTCTAATACCAGAATCTGGTATTTTCATTGTTGAAAGAGGTTGCTGCTGACTTTGGATGGTGGCTCTGGAGTCGTTTTGTTTGTTTTAATCATTCTGCATGCACTCTAACTAGAGTATAGCAGTACCTAACTTCCCCTCCCCCTCTGGATAGCCGGCTAGATGGGGAGCCCCCTCCTTCTACCCTTGCTCTGGAGTTGTCGGTGGCCTGCCATGCAAAAAGGAAACTTTGTCAAACTCCACAAGGATGGCAGAATATGCTCTGATATACATCACTCTTGAATTTTTCTTTATATCTATGGATTTATATCGCTGGGGTTATGAATCACTTATTGATATTTGGCGGTGATGGTGGGGGCTGATTCTCATGAGTGTATACATACTGATTCACTAGCAGTTCTGGTTCACTTCATCAACAATAGCCCACCACTTCATGACATACTTCGTTTGAAACCAATATTTTCGTATTTATCTATTGTATCCATCGCTTCCCAGGTGCGGTCATGATTTTGAAGAGGTACAATGTGCCTCCGCAGACCGTCACCACGGCTATATTCTGACGGGAGACGTATAGAAGGCTAATACTCAATGAATGACGCCACTAGGTTGTTAGTTGCTTTCCGTCCATTTACGTGCAATGCTTGTAAGCTCGGAAGACCCTTAATCTGCGTCCTGGAAAGAAACTCCTGAATATAATGGATTCATTTGAAAATGTCTTCCTCACATAACTCGTATTGTTTCTGGTTTGTTATGTCTCCTAGTTTTGGTCCAGTTTCCTCGCTCGATCTGATAGAACCTTCATTCAGGGTAGCTTCAGGTGCTACTGCTGAACATCTCGGACACCTGCGTGATGAAAGCTTGCTTGGCGTCTGAGAATGAGATTGTCGCAAAAGGATGTTCATTGCGATTTTGACACCAGGGAGGATTTTGTCTTGCCAACCAGACTGTATGATGACCTGCCCTTCCTGTCATTCTATTTCGTAGTCTCTAGCAGTAACTCTTTTATACCCAGGCCGTTTCCTGAACATAATTTCCAGAACATCATGGAACGTCTGCCTTGACGTCAACACGAAAAAGTACCCGTCCGGCACCGCAGTGGACTGAGGCTTGGGGAGCTGCGACAATCCAGTGACCACTTGCCTCAAAGTCTCTATAAAGCATTACTGGTAATTGCACTAATAGACCGGATGCGTCCGCGAAGTTTATGGTTCCGTGGGTTGGGCCGACGCTTCCTTCCCAGCTGTATCCAAGCATCCCAGGCAACTTCCCCGACATCATTATCTTCACGTGGCCCAGGAAGTCGCCGAGCGTCTGTTCGATCCTACTACTGATGGCCAAGTTCTGATCAACAGCTCGTTGCGTACGGGTGTGCGATTGTCTCCTACATGTAAGTACAAACAACCGAATGTAGCGAAGTAACTTACAACGATGTAGCTACTATAAAGATTTGGAATGCCAGGATTGCGATTTCAGTCACTGCTCGAGATTTTGGGCATCCTCCACCCTGAACATCGTCCATTTTATCTTTCGCAGTTCGTTGATCACACGCTTCTAGTTGGCTCTCCAAGACAGGAAGTTCGATTTCTGCTGTGTAGGGATATTGTTCGTTGATTCCAAAACGAAACTCTGTGCGTATTTCCTTGCATCATCACTATATTCCTGGTATCAGCGACTAAAATTCATGTCCAGTGAAATGCTCACGAACAGGAACTTCTTCATGAGATCTTGACACGCATCCAAATGAAAGCGTAGGCCCTGGAGCAAGGCGACATCTGGAAGTGCTAATCCAGTTGTGGATGATGAGTTTATAATGAAGCTGTAGACGGTTCGTAAGAAGACACCGAGCGAGTCGAGAATTTGGACCAGAGCCTTATACACTGGCTCAGAGCCGCGTACTTAGCTCAGCGCCTTAGAGATCTTGACTGCAATATCTGCAACCATGAGGAAGTCGCCAACGGCTAAGCCAAAAGGAATCGGCATTAGAATCGTAGCGATGTCGGTAGGATCCTTTTCTAATTGTTTGAAGGAGATTATGGTTCTGTCTTTTGGGCGATGAGCGGGGTTACAAGGCTGTGCAATGTTGCGAATGAATCGTACTTCCCATGGGTTGTGCATCTTGCTGCAGCTCATGTCAGTAACACAAACCTCACGATCATGATAATTATTTCACTTGTATCCCCTGCACGCTCGGATTGGGGAAATTGTTGCAGTACTGGTTTGACAGTTGGCTGCCGATCAACTGATTCCATAATGGATCTTTGCAACCCTGCTTGACATCTGACATTTGACTGCATCAATCAGATTCGATTTTTTGCTGCTAGTTTCCTGCCACAAATTTCCTCAATTTGAGCGTAGAGGGGATGGTATAGTTTTTGGCCATGAATTTTGAATGTATTGGATCTCATGATATTGATGCCAACTCGAGGTTTTCCTCACTCCTTAAACCTCTATCAACTACCATTCGATTATCCATAAGGTGCTGCCCATTGTATACCGATATCAACCCAGAACTGAGTAACCATGCTAACGGTAAACTGCGGCATTTTTGACCATACCTTAAGGTGTGAGGGTTTTCGGACAGGTATATACTTAGAACGCAGTAATAGATACAACATTATGAACTCTAGCTAACTATTCAAGATACCGGCAACTTGGAGAAAAAGGCATTGGGAAATATGCATACAGAAGCGGACGGTAGCGGACGTACGCGTATTTCTGTATGAGGAGCGAGTGACATTTCACGAATTAATGAATTGGATAGTCTGTTTCTTTGTGTAGCCTTCTAGTTCATTACACAAATCTTTAAACCGAAGCTCGGAGACAAAAAACAAATCTGAAGGGACACCCGGGGCTAAAACCGCGGGTTTCAAGATCCAAATATATCCAAGCCACAGTAATATCATCCTCTGGGACGCTAGTTCATACCATATCAATCATTTCCACATAGCGCACCCCAAGACTACTCTACACGTACTCAACATTTGCCAGCCAATTCCTTCCAGCAGATGATTGGGATCACTCACGGTCCTGGCTTGTATATGTGTATCCTTTCACTATGTTTACAGCTCTTTGGACGAAGTAGGTACGTAATGGAGCTCCTACCTCTTTGCTAGAAATCCATAAAGCCAATATGTATAACAATTTCCGTTCCTTCATAGTAATACGCAACCTCATATAAAAACCCAATACATACCAGATGGACCAGCCTTCCCTCTAAATCATCCTAACTTTGCATTTCTCAAATATCCCCTGCCGTCCACAATAAACCCCCCAACACCACATTCCCGTCACATCCTCAAACGCAAATCTAACATCCCTAATCCCCGCGCCCTTCGGAAAGCCCAGTGTCTGACTCTCCGTCTCAACGCCCCAATTCTCCATCACAGCTACCGCCGCCTGTCCAATTCCTCCACCACTACATATCTCCGGTGCCTTCACCTCTGGCCTCCAAAGTACTGTCAATTCGCCGCCCTCATCTCCCATCTGCAGTGCCAGCATCTTATGGCCACGCTGACACATCACTTCTTGCCCGTACATCATGTTGACGCAATACTGGCAAGAGTCATACTCGCCGTCGGGGCAGTCAGGACAGTGGAACCAGTGGTCTGGGGCGTTCTGCATGGTTCGGCTACAGATGTCACATCTGGCACTGTAGCTAGTCCAGCGCTGGTGGGTGAGGGTCACGTTATCGGTTGCGGGGACGCCACGGACAACACCAGTTTCGATGGGGTGGTTGTTGGTGTATAGTATGAGGCTGTGATCGCAGCAGTGGCCGCGGCGGACGCAGCGGAGACAGTAGTTCCAGTGGCCGTTGTTGCACCCGCCAGAGCAGTGCCAGAAGAAGGAGGTGATTGGGCCAGCAGTGCGCGAGTTGCGGGGTTCGTCAAGCCAGGCGTCACAGATGTCGCAGAATAGGCCGGCTTGAAGGTATGGGATGGGTTGGGTGAGGATTTGTTTTTGCGGGAGTAGACGATGGGAAGCCGGGCAGGTCTTGCCGAGGCGGTAGCAAGAGACGCAGAGGTGGAACAACGAGCAGATCGTGCATTCGTAGTGGAGAGACGTGTCGAGGTTTTTTCGGCAGTTGTCGCACTGGATGTTAACGCGGATGCCGGAGGTGGTGATGATGTCGGCGATGGTGCCGGGTCGCCCGGGGATGCGGCGGTTGAAGGAGGCCGTGCGCGGTAGGGTTGGGGGGGTTACCCGTCGGGTGACTGGGGAGGTGGAGGTAGAGCCGCTGCTGATGCTGATGTTTTGGAATTGCTCGATCAGCCGCATCTGCTGGTCCATTTCATGTTGCGGGATCCCTGCGCGGACGAAGAAGTCCGTGATTTGCCGCAGAGACTGCGGCGGCGGGTGCATTGGTCGGCGATTCCTCTGTGCTAACCGTTGTGGCTGTATCGGAGGTGAGAATCGTGCGGGAGGAGGTGGTGACTGCGGTGATTGCGGTGATTGTGGCGTCTGCGGGTCGACTATTGCTCCGCCGCTGACCACCTTCTGCCCGGGCTTGTAGATGGCTCGTGCAGTACGTACATCTTCGTTGCTGCGTTTCTTGTCCGGGTTACTGCCTAGATAGTCGTCGAGGAGGCTCGTGAGCGTGGCGTTCGGGCGGGTTTCCCGCACGGGTTCGCGACAGACGGGACATGTGGGACGCGGATCTCGGCCGTTTAGCTGCGAGGTGAACCAGCTCTTGGAGCACGAGCCGCAGTTGGTGTGCAGGCAGTCGAGGAAGGTGATGGGATCGAAGAGGAGGTCGGTGCAGATCTACGGGCCGGGTGGCATTAGCGTGCGGGCGCTTGTCGGGGTAAGCGAGAGAGGTTGCCTACTTACCGAGCATGTTAGCCCCTTTTCGATTGACTGTTCGAGCGTCGAGCTCATGGCGGTGGTGAGGTGTTGGTCGAAGCAGTGCGTCGTGAAGATGGGGCTTTTTTGGCTTAGGACTTAGAGGATGAAGTGTTGTAGATGTTGTAGATACTATTTGAAGATTCTCCGCTTCCGCTGGATGACTCAACTGACACAGCGCATGCACAGAGGACTCCCCAGCAGGGTGGGTTGTTCCGTGGCAACATGACCGTGGCAATTGTCGGCGTTTGAGAGCGTGCAGACAGATGCGGCCAATGTGCTGGGCTATGCGGCGAGGTGGTGTGTGAGCTGTCCCCTGTGGGCGTATTTGTTGGTGGGTTGGCAGGGCGGCATAAGGCGCAACACTAGTGATGCACCAAAAGTCACCCACTGTTGTGTCACGACATATGGCTGTGGCGTACCTATTCGGGGATTTGGGACAGACTGAAGTCGAGAATATTTATGAGCTGAATCATGATTCATGAACAGGCAGAGAATATCTCCACCAGGCGCACGGTCCACCAGGCACACTGCACAAGAAATCTCACACCGCATTTCAACCCAAAAATCCAGAAACCTCTCCCACAAACAAGCCATCATGCCATCATGCCATCATCGTCCTCAGTATATAAAAAGAAAGTACCTATAAAATAAGAAGCGAAAAGAAAAGAAAATAAAACAAGGTCAAAACCGTGAAAGTGAACCAACCGCTGGTATCCATCCGAAACCCTTTAAAATATCGCCCATACACCGCAACCGTATATCCTCACCTCCCGCAGTCCACCACTAACGATCTATATCAACACACTCCCTTCCGCTTCCGCCTCCGCCTCCTCCTCTTCTTGCTCCTGCTTCTCCTGCTGCAACGCTCCCTCTTCCGCCGCCATACACATATCGATAAACTGATCCACCATCTCTCTCTCCCGGGGATGCGTTTCCTTCGCAAAGCATTCGTTCCTCTCCCATGTAACCTCCGTCATCGGTCTTCCGAGCCATTTGCACAGTACCATTGCCTCGGCGCCATCGATGGTGCTATTGCTGGCCGTGGGCGGCGGCGGATGCCACGTATCGGCGCTTTCGATGCCGGGTTTCATTGCAAGCACGCGCTCGAGGATCCACTCCTCGTGTGCGACCTTAATTGCAGCTGTTGTTGGAGAGGGAGGAGTTGAAGTGGGAAGGAACGATAGTTCCTGGAGTTGCTCGCGTGTTGTGTATTCTTCTATCATGGTGGGAAAGATGTTGGGATGCTGCTCGGATAGGGCTGCGAGAGTATACCACCGAGCTTCTTCGGAGGGGTCCTCGAAGGCGATATGTAAGAGTGTCACAGCATTATTCATGATTACGCAGCGCTGGAGGATGGTTGCGGGGCGGGGTTCGCAGGGAATGGGTTTTGTGGGCCAGCAGGAGGGGCAGTAGTAGTTTTCGAGGCAGACTTTACATGCGCAGCTGGTTTTTCGTGGGGGTGTATGGCGTTCGCCGGCGGAGATAGTACTTTCGGAGCCGTCATCGTCTTCGCTGCTGCTAGGGACGGGGCTGGGGGGAGAAACATGGCATGGGGGCTGCTTGTTTGCGAACGAGGTTCGGCACATCCCGCACACTTCCATGCCGCAGCCGAGACAGTCCTTCATCTGCGCACGGCCATTCTCGGACTCGCCGCAGCCGGATTCGCGGTTTTCGGCAGTTGAAAAGCAGAAAAGTCTTCCGCAGCCGCCCTCACACCGCCGGCACCGCTCCAGCTCGTGTTTTATGCACAGCGGTTTATCGCAGAGGGAGCATGCGGCGCGGCGGGTCTCCTCATAACACGGGGCGCACAGATTGTCGGCGTGTGATCCTGGGGCAGTTCGGCAGCAAGGGGTGAGTAGTTTGGAGCGGATTGCGCAGAGCTCCGCCTCGAAGGCATCGTCGTGGTCTGTGGCCGCAGGCTGCGCGTTCAAGCCCACCAACCCCACTACCCACTGTGCTGGCGTTGATGCTGTCACTGCTGCTGTAGCGGCGACGGTTGATACGGTAGATGAAGCGGACTGCGCGGCATGTTGAACTACTTGTCCTAGTGTGGCTCGCGATATGTACGAGCAGTTGTGGCATAGCGGTCTTTCGCAGGAGCTGCAGGTCATCTGGTGTACACAGGCTTCACAACGATCTGGGATTGCTTCATCGCAGTTCCAACACAGTAGTCCCTCGCCGTAGGTCTGTTCCCGGATCCTGCGAGAGAGATGCTCAACCTCGGAAAACGACTCGTTATCGTCCTGCACACGCCATCGCTTATCGAACGGCACGCAAAAGTTCTCTTTTCCTCGGCGCAGGATTTCCCGACGCCGGGGACACCGTAGTTTCGGGGTGGGACAGAGGCCGAGATCGATCCAGATGCCGAGGTTTGCGGCGAGCGTTGTGAGGTAGCGCGATGGTTCATCGCCATCAGCCGGCTTCCGATCGATCAGGAATGGTTTACGTCGCACACCCCGTGCCTTGTAGACGTAAAGTGACTTTAACACTGGTTTCTGCTGCTCCTCGTCCCGGTTACCGATGGGCAGGATCGAGGATTGGTAGACGAAGTGCGGGACGATATGATGTTTTATCGAAACCTTCCTGCACCCCCTAACCGAAAGATGTTCCAGAGTCTGTGAACAGCGATCCAAGATTTTGTTAAAGAGGAATGAGCCTGACACGGCAGTCCAGTCCAGCGTTAGAGACACTATCCGGCCATCAACGGGAAGACTTTGCAGGAGGCGATCGAGATTGTAGACGGTGCCCAGCGGATATGAGTCGAAATTGGCTGACTCGAACACCGATAGCCGGAAGTCGAGGTGCGCGAAGAAAGGTGGGTATGAGTGGAGCAGCTGGCGGAGAGATCGCGATGTCTGGGAAAGTGCGAGTTTGCTGGAGGTGGGCAGGTGCGAGACAAGGCATTCGAGGATCGGTGCGTAGATTGACAGCAGAGCCTCCAGCGGGCAGAGGTGCTTCTGGGGAGTGAGGGCGAGCTCCATGACGAAGGGAGCTGATGAATCAACAATAGCCGGCGGAACAAACGGGATCTATGCGCACGAGGCGGCGAGTCAGTGACTGCGAACAACGATTGACGAGGATTATAATCAACGGTGAATCCAGGGAGCCACTAACCACTGCACCGCACTGCGAGAGAAAGAACTGGATTGCACCAGACGAAGATGCTTCGAACACGGTGCGGCCCGTCGTCGGAGAAAATGAGAGTAGGATAGTGGTTGATGTCGTTCGGCAGTGATTCGCAGTGGTGATCACACCTGGTCGAGCTGTTTAGAGTGGAGAAGTCGAGTACAAGCTTTTGCCGGGATCTCGTGTAACCACCGAGACACCGCACCAGAAGCACAGAAGTACCAGGAAACGTCTCAAAAGACGAACTCAACCCTGTGAGCTGAACGGAATCACCCTTTCGACGCCACCTCCCCACGTTTTTCCCATCAATTCTGCGGCAATTCTGTGTCGATATTGAATACTATTTTCTCTATGGCAACCGCGAACCTATGTAATCGATCGGCATAAACCCTCACCGGATCCGGATTGATATTACACCCTTTTTCGCTTCGTTTCCTTGTTCTTTTTCTCCCAGTGCGGCATCCGGTTCGTAAGGCGGATGGCCACGTCGGCAGCATGTAAGTCCCAAGGTCCTTTTACCCCTCACTCACAATCAAACCCTCTAACATGGGACGAACCCATCATCGCATCCATCATCGGCATCACGCGACAACGTATATTCCCCGCATCAGCCAAAGGAACCGCGTTACGCGCTTTTGTAATTTCAATTTCATTGTCACGTGGCTATTTGCCAAGCCTGATCACGAAACATCCAGAAGCCTGAAACATGTCAGCACAATAGCGAACGGAACTCGATATCGATTGTCCAAACACAACATGCAGTAAGCACTGTGTTTTGCTGCATACTAATTATGGTGGTCCTGTTACCTAATCCAGAGTGCTGCAATACGAAGGAAACACCATGATGGAAGGGTAATGAATACCGACCTAGGATACACATCCTGGGGCTCGCGGATGTCTTACAATCAGCTTACAATCAGCTCAATCAAGACGGGGCCGCCTCGGTCTTTCGAGTGATCCCTTGTGATTTCAGTAATCACCGTCTAGCCATGGCGCTTGAAACCTTAGTTACCTTTCGTCCTCTTCGTAGTCTATATCGCTCGCGGTGAGTTATGTTCCAAGACTGACGGTGGTATGGATCAGTGTCTCATCCAGCTGGAACCAAAAACGCTACCACGGCCCCTCCCGATCGTTCAATCTACCCTATCCTAACAGCAACATCCCTTCTGCTTGCGCCCCTGCATCAGCTCCAAAATCTCCGCGTATATGATATACTCGTTCATTATATCATTTCTAGCAGTCCCCGCCGGTGCTGTGGAGTTAGTTGTGATCTTCCTTATCCCTTCATACCAAGATTAATAACATCCAACCCAGAGAAAAACCGAAAAATCACTAGGAACAGCTGGCAGGAATGCCATTATAGTTCGGAACTAGTTCTGTATTTAAGGAGGGTGGTTAAGAGCTGAAAGGGCTTTCGGAATTTTTATATATTAGGACCGCGGCTGTCCCTCAATTTACGAACGAAGGGATAGGTAACTAAAAGCTACCGAAAGATACTATTCTCGACTCACGATCATCGTAGTTCTTTTGCTTTAGTCCTCGGAAAACAGCAATCGGCCAGCAATTCTACGCGGAATCAATTCTTCAGAGCGCCCAAGTGTGGCTTGTTATTTATTGAACATCTCGTAGATTCATTCCTCGCAGCCTCCAGTCCCTATCCCTCCTACCTACTCCCCACTCCCACTCCCCCTCCCCTCGCTATCACCCTCTCCCATCTTCCTTCCTTCCCTTTCCGCCTTCGGCACATTCGGCATCTCTACCCCCGGAAAGCCCGAAGCTTCAGCAACATAATCCTCGTCGTTTTCGCGTTTCGTCGTGCGGTATCCAGACATTGCGTGTGGCGCTGGTTGGTCGACACCTGAACCTTGTGCGCTCTGGCGGCGCTGGGAAGAGAAGGGCGGGGGAGAGGCGGATTTGTTTGTAGAAGACATTGTTTGGTTTGTGGTATTGGGTTTTTAGATGTGCTGTTTGGTATGAAGTATTAAGTGTTTGGGTTTTGAAGGAAAGGGAGGAAGGGGGAAATATATACAGAAGTGAGGGAGAGGTGATGTCATGCCGCGGATCGTGGGGTTAGGGTACATACTCTAGGAGAGTGGCAGCACATCTTGTGCACACATGACCTGAGTCCGGTTTTGACCACGCCACCAGAACAAGAATCGAAAGATGTAGAGCACTGGAATACCACTCGTTTCCTGTTGCCGATACATACAATGGCATGGCATGATCATCACCAGCCTCATCGGTAGTGTACAGCATCCCAACAACTACCAGAATTCGAATTTCCATCAGGTAATCTTTTGACAATACTATTACTGACGAGAATGTAAAAACTACCTAAGTACGCTGAGTGGTGTTGTGAGGTGGAACTATGCAGTTATTTATGTGGTTCGATATATCGAACCACATACAAGGTGACCTCACAGTTGGAATGCCCGATTGGCTGACTGAGCAACAAACAGGATTCTCACCGCACCTCACTACTGACAATTGAATCGCGTAGGGTCTACTTCGTCGTGTGGTGTTTACGCCGATTCAATAGAAGGGTGTTGGTATTCGGTTAGGGTATGGGGTTTTGAGCTCATGCCACGCAGGGGTTTATGTGTAGCGCATGCTCCCTGGTCAATAGTAAAAAGCAGCGCTTATGCTGTCCAATGTCGCAGGTCCTATGACATGGCCAGCGAGGCCAGCGAGGCCGTTTGGTCGGGCGCGAAGCTCGGCAAGTCGGTCGCAGACGCTAGAACGGCACAACTCGAGTCTGACCGAGGCTGTCTGCGAAACATTTGCGTTGACTGAAGAAGGATCTGTACATATATCACTCGCTCAAAGCGAGATCGGATGATGTTCAAGGTTAGTCGAGCGGCCGGGCAAACGCACGGAGTGGTGAACGCGGCCGTCATCCAACAGCGGCACGACGACTGGCTGACGCTCGAGATCGGCGTGATTGGCGTGGGCGGCCGCTTTGTGGATGTGGCGAACTCGGGCTCGGTATGCCGGGCGGTAACTTCTGCCCAGCGAGTCTTATCGTCAAAAAAAAAAAACATTTTGCGATGCTGCTTTGGTGACGCCAATGTGGGCGGTTCTAGATGACATTACTATTGCGAATGGAGAAACTGTAAATTTTTTGCAAATCGTACGACAAAACCTACGATTCTAAGTGGTTAGTCATGTTTCGAGAAGAGTCACGAATACAGTAGATCGCTCGTGACAGGGTAGGGTGGGTTTTAGTCGGAGGAATTATCGTACACTCAATCAATTGCTATCTCTCGGCTCCTCTCTTTTCCAACGGGAACGTATCATGGAATTAGGTACTACTATAGACTCATCCGGCCATTCAGTACAGTTGATTGATATACTACGGAGGTTCATTTGTTTGTCTTTCTTGGATGAGTTGAAGGACCAACCAGCTGTAACGGAACTTCTAGGGATGAAAGAGGTATTCCGGTATTTGGGGAGTTACAATTCCTACCTAACTCTCTTTCTTTACCCTTCAAGCAGCAGCGAGAGATTTCAGAACCGCCAGTTTATCAAGGTCGAATATATATCTTCAATAAATACAACCTAGGTAAATATACATATATTGACATATCCTCTATTCATACTACTAGGTTACAGCGGATAACGGCGGCGTATAAAGCACTGCCATAGAACACCGGCTGTAGCACGCTCTTAGGCTGTTTAATTCATAGGGATATTGATTGGGCGGTAGGTGATGGATCGGGAGTCTGTTTGGCCGCTGGCGGTTTGAGGGCAGGTGCTAGGGAGGGTGCCGGTGGTTCTGGCGCCGGCCTTGGCGACTTCTTGCAGAGCTTGACCCATACTTCCGATAGGTGGGCGTCAAGACTATACGCAGGCGTTGTTAGTAATAGTAAAGGAGTGACAAGGCTGGGGTTCATATTGTTATAGTAGTTTGAGAGCTTTGGTAACTTCGGCTTAAGTTTATACTTTATCTTAGGTTTCGATTTGTCGTTCTTCTTTAACTTGTATCCGTCTACATGGCGTGGATCCACGGATACGACGACAGCCAGGAGGAAGAGGCAGTGGAAGAGGCAGTGGAAGAGGGGGTGGATTAGCATGGTTGAAGTTTGCCAGATGTACAAGATGTGCAGAGAGGAAGTATTTGTACTAAGGGACTTAGTGGTTTTTAGCGTGTAGTCTTGTCGGTTGTTGATATTATGTGTCGCGCCAACGACTATTAATGGGGCGAGCCTTACTGTAAGCGGGCGTTGGGTCCTCGAGACGGTGTGGTAGAAGAATTGAGACCTGATATACTTCGGAACTATATGTGTCGGTTTAGACGCTGAGCCAGGAGGTGTTGCTGCTTGGAGGTTGCAAACGGTGAAGATGATAGAGATGAGGTTCAGGCTTTCGCCATTTCTTCTGCTGGGTGCGTAGCGTAGAGCAGAACTGTGACCAACGCGAAGGATCTTGACTCCGGTGACGATGTCGTATGCTTTCTGTGCAGTTAGTATGCAGCATACCTTTTGCCTCCAAATGGCATAATTATGGTGAGTGAGCTTGGGAATGAATCCGTGATCAATTTTGAACGTTTCAGTGGTGGCAGACAGAGAGCGGTAATTTTTAGTCTGCAGACTAATTTGCGATGGTAATGACCAGTTAATCCCAGGTGCTAATTTGCCCAGACCCTGCAATTGGCTAAGTGGCATTCTGCGGCCATAGCGAACGATACCCCCTTGTGTCCCCGCTACATACCACTCCAGGGCTAACAGTGATGGGTCGGTGATCCCTAGCGTCTCATTAATTTCAAGAACCTGCTCTTTCAATGATGCCATTATGGCATTGGGAGATGGATGGTATGCAGAAGCGATGAGGTTTTGATTGTTTGGGCTAGATGACGAGGAAAGAAGAGTTGCAGACTCAGAAAATGCATTGAAACTAACGCTGCTCACGATAGTCGCGTCAACTGTAGGGATAATGACTGCCCAAGAAACGCCTACGTGAATAGAATGGATCCATGTCATGGGGTGTTTTACAGGAAAGAATCAACGCTGTCTTAGTGTTCTATCATGATTGTCATGGCAATTTCTCAGAAGACATCACGAAACGACGCCTAATTGGTCTCTATTACTAGCCTATAAGATGTCTCTTAATCATCCCTTATCCTACCACAAATCGTATACAAGTTCGTGGGCGACAGAGTGGGGAAGATATTCCCTGATGAAGTGACAACGTAGTTCAACCGAACCGGTGCAGAGTTCGGAGAGCAACGTAAGCCTGGGGAGATAATGTTTAAGTAGTGTACAGTCTGACAGGCGATTACTGACTGATCCACTTACCACCAGCTCACCGGCACCTTGCCATCACGCCTCCAAGCAGACAAGAGGTGCCTTCCTATCTCCTCGCTGTTGCGAGCATTTCTGACCAACTCGTTTTAATTCCGCAGAAACTAGGGTGACTTGATGTTGATCAGAGAGTTCTTCCGTGAAAGAACTCATATTAGACCGTTTCGTGACTAATATCCCCTTCGAAACCCCATCTCCTGCCAATCGTATTTCTTGCAAAATGGAACCACTGCCTATTGCCAATCCTCCTGGCTTCCTCGTATGCCAGCAGCCATGAACTTACGGATCCCACCGCTGGGCAACGAGATTGGAGCAGTGGGCGACGAAGGCATCTGCCAATACTGTTCCGCCAGTTCTGGGTCTTGCGAAGTGCGGGCTAGGAGATTGACTGCACCTTCGATGTGAAGGTTGGTGTCACCGGCCAGGATCAGTGTTCCTAAGCGGCCTGCATGAAGCTGGGCCTGGCCGCCGCCAAGCCAGGCTTTTGCGGTATAGGCTTTTCAAATGGAGGCCGGGCCTGGTCTGCGCCAAGGCAGGTCTCAGATTTGTTGCCGGGCCGCTTAGGAACATTGCAGGATGGTGCTCAAAGAGCTCAGAAAGTCTGAGAGAGCTGTTTGAGCTCGTTGCTTGCTAGAATAGGCAGGATATTGTCAGGACAATATCTATCGGGAGCAGTAGCAGAATGCTGAAACTGGGAGGTGGTTGTTAGGATGGAGTGCGGAAAGGCAGGGTAGGGCGGAAGACATACTCTGAACTGGGTGTGGTAGCTGACGACTCTTGGAGTGGGTTGTGCTCGCTTGTGAGGCATGCTTATTTCGGTCGGGCTATCCGGACATGGGCGACTTCGTATGTGATGCTCTATATCTGGCCAGTCTGCGGATCTGTGAATTAAAGTTGGTCGTGCTGCGTTTTGGTACAGGTGCAACGGTTGAGATTAACAGTTCCTATTAGGAGTATCGAGGTGGTATGTAGGAAGTTATGCAAATGTTCGAACAGAAGGAAGTCTGTGTCAATAGTCGGTAAGTACCTCTAGGGCTGAGCCCACATGGCAGCATCCTTTCACCTTGTTTCATGATCTAAACAACTTACAAAGGCACCATCCTTTGTTTGGCCTCTACACTATAGCCCAAACACCCTATTACCGCCATATCCCGTCATATTCCCCCATCCTATCTCAGCATGCCTACTATCCGGCACATTGACCATCTCATCTTCAAAACCCTCCTCTACTCCAGCACCCTCTTCACCCGCTACCTCTATCACCCCTTCCTCTATCTTCTCCCGGCGAACTTAGCACTACTCCTCGACTCCCTCACCATTTGGCTCCTCTACGACCTCCTCCTCCCCTCACTGTTTCCCTTGCTATGTCTCTACTTCGTGTACCGTCTCATCAGATTGTGCCTGCACGAACCGGAAAGCCTCGTGATACGGTGTATCAAGGCTTCCTTACGGTTGATGGTGGCGATAGTGTTTTTTGTTGCGCTGGCGTTAATGGTAGTTGACGTTGTTGGGCCATTGAGGGAGATGTCGTATCGACTGCTGCTGCTGGCAGTGGTACAGGCTAAGGGGTCTGATGACAACACTCTAAAGAAGAAAGATGCGAGAGAGTGTAAGTTTTAATTCACCAAGAAGGTGACTATGCGCTGATAGTATTACAGCTAGCAAAGCAACATCGGACCGTCTAACTTCCTTCCTTACCGCATATGGCGCATTACAAGTTATCCTCCAATCTCTACCCCATGACGTAACCAGCGTGGCAAAAGGAACCCTTACCCTCCTCCTCCAGCTCCCTCTCAGCTACCTTCACCACCACCTCACGCACACCTTCACCACCCTTGTCCTTTTCGCCAGCACCTACTACCTCTCCCGCCTCTCCCATCTTCTCCACCAATTCATCCTCCCCTCTCTCCTCCTTCCATTCCTCCCCATCCTCAATATCACCGTCCACCGAACAGGCTGGTGGTTCCTCCCCTTCCATCACGGAAAACTCCAGAAAGTATTGAGTCGCTATGTATTGATGAGTTACATAGGGATCATGGTAATTTCGGGTCTGTACCGAATGAATTGGGGGGTGGTGAAGAAGCCAGGCTGGATGCGGAGGTGGGGCGTGGTGGGCGAGGGTATGTATGCCTTCTATGTGTGGCATTGGGTTATGGCTCATGGGGTGGTGGCGGGATATTCGATTTGGTATGTGTTGGAGGTGAGTAGGGGGTTGGTTGAGAGTCAGAGAGGTGGCGGAGGGGTTGGAAAGCGTGGGGTGAGTGTAGAGATTGGGGAGGGCATGGGTGGGTGAGGTATTTTTACCGCGCGAATGATATCCTGTGCCAGGTGAACTTTGCAATTATAATTTTGATTGTGTGTATTGAGACAGCTTTTCCAAGGTTCTCTCGGCGTCATAATAATTAAAGCATATCTTCTTTCGTGGGCATTTGTGCAGAACCACGGGATGGGAACGGGACGGGATTCATGGTCGTTTCATCCCACCCGCGACGGGATTTGAGATGCCGAAATCGCGAAATCCCGGGCAATATTGGACGGGATTTCGTGTCATTTCGTGTCAAATCGACAAAACCGGCAACCGTGTAAGAACGGCTCAACCAAATCAAGATCGGACTCGTTGTATCCGATCTTGAATCGGAGCAGCCGTTCTTCCGCGGCGGCCATTTTTGTGATTTTTTGAGCGGTAGAGACAATCCCCTCCTTATACCGTGATTTGGCCGGACTGTGAGAAATCCCGTCTTGGCACAAGCACGGGACGGTTTCTGGACGGGATTCCCGTCCCGTTTTCATCCCGTAGTTCACACTAATATTAGCCCTAAGGACCCAAATAGTGCAGGGTCGATTTCTCTTATCCTGTGGAAGCCAACTAGGGAGGGGACTTGATAGTCCTGAGGAACCTACGTGGTGCAGGGGTAAACACTCTGGCTGCAGACCCCAATTGTACTCTGCCATCGGTATTACATCTTTATCAAAGTTCTGGAAGTAGATCCCATTCTGCAGTCGGAACATATTAACGCGGTGAGGACTGAAGGGTTTCTGAGGTATTATACTGGGAGCACCGCAGATATGGCGACCTACTCTGCAGGTGGGGCGTCATGGCACTTGCCCTATGACTGGGAGCTTGCACTGGGGTTGCTGGGAGCTACGGGAGAGCGGTATCACGATATATGTGAATCCCCTTGGGTTGGCGGAGATATGGGCTTTCGCCCGAGATCATCGACCGGCATTATGTGACTGCTTCGCTGTTACGTGGCTTGCTGTTCTTAGTATAGCATTGTGGACTTCGTGTCCTTGTTAGCTTTCTCCTTTTTGCTCTTTAGAATTTAGACTTAGGTAGACAGACTAGACAACAGACAGCTTTCTGCCACCACCTCCGTGTATACGTGTCAACACCTTGTGGGCTGGATGAGCGGGCAATGAGCAGCGGCGGTAGTTGTGGTAGAAGAGTGTACCAACAATGATAACCTTGAATGACTGCTACCGGCCGCCGGGTCGCGAAGGGAGTGACCGGACGGCGGGGCTTCGTGTTGACGGAAATATTGGGCTTTCGCCCGAGATCATCGACGGGCATAATGTGACTGCTTGGCTGTTACGTGAGTTGCCACTTTTAGTATAGTTATTTTAACATCATGTACTTATGCTTTCTCTTTTTCTCTTCTGCTCTTTAGGATTCAGACGATTGATGAGTTCTCCGCGCACATTGCAACATCTGCGTGTTAACACTTCGCTCTATCATGAGCAAACCGTTCTTTTCCGGGCCCCTGAATTTACCCTTCACCGCTTCCATCTTCTTTTGTATTACTGATTTAGCTAACACTGGTAGATATATTTGGAGATGAGTGAACTCGGAAGGGACAGAATGACAGACAAACACGCAATATTTGTACTGATAGACGCCCTGATAGTGCTACCGGAGGTCTTACAAATCGGAGATCTCACGATTACCACGAGAATCGAGTGCAGACATCTAAGATACAATGGGTGAAATCTCGGCAGTGAGATGGGCCTGAGGCTTGCAGAGGCACCGCAGCACGGAGACTTTCGCACACGCTGTATGCCACGAATGATGTTAGTCATGCAAAAGGCGATCTTTATAGAGTTACTAAGAGCTACGGTGGAGGCCACGGAATTTGGATCATACGGCTACAAATTGCACATTCCCATGATTGATGACCAGAGATGGATGAAAATCGGTCTACTGCCTTAAGGCGATACACGAGGTTATATGGAGTCCTACCTTTGCCATGACCCTCTAAAATTATATGACTAGCAATTGAGTGCAGATATGCGGAGATTCAGATACACAACGTACCGGCGACATAACTCCACCGAGTAAACTTCCGAGCACTATTCGCAGATACGGAATCACGAAGCCGACTGACCGAAATTACAATACCGAATGCGATCCTGACTGATTCGGAGATCCCGAGTTACAAAGATAAGGAGCCATTATGGAAATTAGAGACGTTGACTATCACCACCGGAACTGCGATGTACCAGTCGATATGGCACTGAACGAAGCCGTTTGATGAGATACGTTTGTTGGCGGAGCAACGACCGTCAAAAGAGGGGGATGACTAAACTGGAATCGACCTCTACCGTGAACAATTACCGTACTGGAAGTGCTAAGATTAACTAAGGCGAAATGCACTTATCGGCAGCGAAGACCATCGGCAATAAGTGCACTCAGAGAATAGCGATAAGTGCACCTACAGAAGAGCTAAGAAGGGGAATCAACAAGTGCACCTAGCATACGGATGCTAAATGTACCTCCAAGTGCACCACCGGGAAATCGATAAGTGTACTACAAGTACCTCCGAGAGAAGACCAGAGGTTAAGCGAGCTCGAATTACGTACGAGTGTGAATAATACTACCAATAAGTCGACCGGAAGGTCACTAAAGATATATTCCGAATAACTATTACTGAGAAGCGGTCTACTGAGACGTTACCGAATGACGATTACCGAGTCAAGAAGTTCGGAGATACAGTACAACGCGGCTTTCCGAGAGCGGGAGCCCGCTGGATTACACATGGTAAGTATGACCATCTTAGAGAAGCTTACGCGTTAGATATCACGAATAATATACCGTCAATGCCGACGTAACTGCCGACGGCGATGACGGGCCATGAGTGGAAGCTCGCATTGATACCGAGAGTCAAGACGAGGTCCACGAGTTGATCATCGATTTTCATCAAGATTACTCCGACGGACTGCAACGACGACCTACATCGATACACCACCACATACAAGCCGGTACGAGTTCGGCAATTCAGGATTAGATGCCGTATGGGTTTGGGAACGGAGATATGGAGACGCGGAGGTTATGGAGCCACTTTGGCGTTTCCTTCTCGTTGTTTCTCTGCTCTTCTCCTCTCCTCTCCTCTCCTCCTCTTCACTTCTTTTAGATTCCGGTCCGGTACAAATGGTGTCGGCACGGGTTTTACTACCTACCACTGGAGATGGACTTTCCCCGTGCACCGGATCCACCGAAAGGCTACTATATGGTACCGGTCGGTAGTGGGTCTTATTGATTCGTAAGAGTATGTACGCAGAACTTTTGTTTGATTGTTTCCTTCCTTTCCTTGCACGGGTGGATGCAGTCTGGGAGGTCTGCTCCTAAAGAGGGGGATGATCTAACGACGGGCGGTTAGAGTTCCCGCAACTGGCACGTGACGTGTCCAGGACCGGATAATGGCTGCTCCCTATAGCGGGTCGCGACGAGTCTTAGTTCTTTAGCGATAATCTTACTACTATATTTCTACATATGTTCTGATTTATACGTTAAGTAGGCAGCTTTGTAAATAAGTCGGCTTGTTTGTCAAGAAGTCAGCTTTGCGCACCAGCCGCCTCAGTTGTCAAGTTAGTCAACTTACCTACAAAGTGGACCTCTTGATATATAAGCCGACTTGGGGACTGAGTATATCATAAAGGGGACGATGGGTAGCAAGTGGGAGCTCCGCCATCTAGCCGGCTCGCCCGGAGGCGGAGGTGTTGTCTAGACTCTGTCATACTCTAATTAGAGTGAATACAGTATGAATAAAACAAACAAACAAACTAAGTATATCATTCGGAGGTACCCCAACTACTACACCTTTCAAGTATCCTCCAGCACACTCTGCACCACAGCATTGCCACAGCTCCCTCAGCGACATACTGCTGCCTAGGTACATGAAACATCCGCATGTTTGGGACATGCACGAAGGAGGAGATGCAAAGAGACTCTAGATGTGAAGCACAGCAGCTCACAATCAATCTTATAATGATGGTGTTTCGAGACAGTGAAGTTGCAAATTATTGACGGAAATACTGGGCTTTCGCCCAAGAGCATCGATGGGCATCGTGTCATTGCTTGGCTGTTCCGTTGGCTGCCACTCACAGCATATTTATCTGAATATTTTACTTAAGCTTTTTCCTTACTCTTCTCACTTTTTGGAATTCAGACGATTGACGAGTTCTCGGCACACACTTCAACATCTGCGTGTCAACACAAATTCAATGTGATACTACCAACGACTTCGCAAGCACAACATAAGTTAATTGTAGCTCTCCAGACAGGATATGGGGGCTGGCTGTACATAGAGAGATGTGAATTTATGAAGCTTTTTAACAAAATAATATTCCCGTAAGTTGACTTATTTATAAAGTCACGCGTTTTGCAGTCCAGTCGGCTGATTTTGCCAATAAGTCGACTTATCTACAAAGTTGCCTTATTGATAAATAAGGCAACTTGTTTATCAAACAGTCGACTTCTTTACAAAGCAGATTTCTTTGACGTATAAGTCGGAACACATATACTATTACTCGGATTTACGTGTGTAACCATATCGTACTAATTACTATCCCAGGCCTTACACGGTAGTACGTAGCGGTATCAGCCTTTACAATCGCATGAAAACTGGTGGAGTGTGGGAGGTGGTGGGCCAAGATGTTGAGGTTGAAATAAGTATTCCAGCTTCCCCCAAAACGCTAACGGCTAACTAACCCAATAGATAAACATGTCTTGGCTAAAGTATAAGCCATGTGCCCAGAGCTGCACCCGCTCCACCCGCTGTCTGAACCTGACTCTCTTACCAAGCTGTTAGAGTAACCCCATCAGTCATGAACACTCAGACCGCATGAGAATACCTCGAAACCACTCCGTAGACCCTCCCGCATCCGAATTGGGGCTGGTACTTATGCTATCATCTAGTTCTGAACGCGATTCTCATTGAGCGGAAACAGCACCCTGAGAGTTTCTCATTAGCCATCCCCCATGTCGAGGCTCATAAAATCACTAGACTCGTTGGGGGGCTGGTATGGGATCGATTTGTGGGCGAAGGCGAATACAGGTAAGTTAGTTCTAATTGCATCCTCTTATCACCGCCATGTGTTTCTACCTCACATTGTTCACCCCGCCTCAAGCTTGGAAAGCTGAAACCCAGGCATCTCAACATCTCAATAGTCCGTCCCGTCTGGGCAACACTATGCCCGTGACTAGACTATGATTTTCGGGGCAGAGAATTCTGGACTGTTTGAGACTAGGGCAAATGGTTCTTGGACTAAATACCTACCGGGCCCTGTAGTCTCTATGATGTCATCATATACAAAAAGCAAATATAGGAAGGGGTGAAAATCATATTTTATTCTATTTTTCGTACTCAGGCCTTCCACCGGCTTTGTGCCACCCGAAACCGCTCGCTTTTAGGCCCACTCCAACTAGTTTGCATTACGGCACCCCCGCAGCTAATTTTAAGGCTCGCATCTGGCATAAACACTAGCACCACCACCGAATGGCTACTCCCAGTTGCCGCCAGTCCCCTATAGGTACCTGAATGGGGCCTTAGGGCAACTGACACCTGCTTCGGACAGACCAGTCCAACGAAATCAGGATTGGGACGGGGCAGTGATTTCGGGCCCCGAAAGACTATAGCCGCCCCGAACTCCTGCTGAAACCCGGTCCACTACATAGATTCTCCTCTACAATATGTGGCATTTCCGTGCTGTGTATGTTTTGCTACTCTGTGTGTGATATCATAGATTGATGGGTTCTATAATAGCTCAGTTGCTGCTATGTGGACAATGAGTGTATTGCTATATTTGAGATTGTTCACTGCCTCAGCCAGCCCTGCTATTTCCAGGAGGAATATCATTTTCATTCCGGACCCTTCAATTACCAGTTGCCTGCATTTCTCTCGTGATGCAGCTGTCTTTTGGGTCATTGGTTCTCCATTTTTTCTCCTATGGCATGTTATTTCCCCTAAAGCATGTGACGAGGGGTTGCAGGAACACTGGTCAATTGTCTGTCTAGGATGATACCTGTGAGTTGAAGAGCTGAAGTATTAAAACTGTTACAGCTAAAGATCCATTCTTGATACATTCGGAGTGTCCACTTTGAACAAAGCTACCGGCAAACACTACCATCTGAAGTTACAACATAAAACGTACACTCTCGGTTTCCAATGCTTTCTCATGCTCGCATGGTCTCTCTTTCGATTGTTATTATCTGAATGACGAGTTCAAGGAACGAAGACCTGGTAATAAGAAGTGCGGCGGGGTGCTCCTGTAAACCCCAAGGTGTTCGAAACATGAGGAGGATACACTTAGGCTTGAGCGATGGAAAAGAGAGCTAGTAGGATTAAGTGCTGGGTAATGAAGACCAACAGTCACATAGCACTACCTCGACCGCCGTTGTGATTGCTTTGAAAAGAACTTCCTCCCGGCCACTGTGACCGTGACATGCACCACATCGTTCTCGAAGAATGAAGCTCTAGTGTATTGTCGACAGTTCAATTCCACGGTATCATCAGGTATTAAATCTCTGTGAAGAGGGATGGCGGCAAAGATGCAGTTTTCCCAAACGGCCCGGCTGGCCGCCCGGTGATTTAGCGGCCGCAAACGGGCTAAATCCGGCGGGTGCTCTAAAAAGCCGCCAGCGGCCCGGCTTTATCTACAAACGCCGGTGGTATTTGTAAATGCCTGTGGACGCCGGCAGCATTTATGAATGCCGGCAATAATTGCAAATCAATGAATGCCTGTGAATTTGCAAATTGCAGGGGTATCCACCAATAAGAATGCCGGCGGTATTCATAAGTGCCTATGAATATTTATAAATGCTGGCGGTAATTGCAAATACTGGCGAATATTTACAAATACCGCCTGTTGTTGTTGTTTAATCATACTGTATTCACTCGAATTAGAGTATGACAGGACCCTGATAACCCCCTCCGCATCCGGGCGAGCCGGCTAGATGGCGGAGCTCCCCCCCCGCTACCCTTTGTCCCCGCTGACAAATGAAAGATAAGAGAAAGACAGAAAGAAAGAAAGAAAGAAAGAAAGAAAGAAAGAAAGAAAGAAAGAAAGAAAGAAAGAAAGGTATAACCCTGTTACCGCCCCTGCCGCTCCTGAGCCCTGAGCCCTGAGCCCACTTCTTACCGCCACTTCACTTGGGCGCAAACTTCCCGACTTCAGTGGCCGCCAGGAAGTCCATCACCGCTTGGTTGCACTCTTCTATGGAAACCAGCTTAGAGATCGGCACATGTCGGCATCTGCTCGCTTTCAAGCCCGTCGCCTTTCCCCCCTCCTTGCATAGGTCTTTCTGGTGGTCTCTCCACCGGCTGCAGTGGCGGACAAGGGGCTCCCATGTCTGGGACAGTGTCCATCCACACCACCAGCATTTGTCATCATCTCGGTGGCCGAACCGTTTTAGGTAGAATCCAGTGGGCGCATGCCCGGACTTCGTCGGTAGAACCTGGCAGCCAGCGACTTTACGCTTGTCATTGGGATAGGTCTTTTGGTCCCTGCCTTGCCCTTGAGTCTGTAGCTGAAGTGCTTGCTGCACTTGTCGGCCTCCCACTTCGCCTCAGCTGCTGATCTTCCCTCGGAGATTCGTCTAGCCCTATTCGAAGCCGAGGTGTCTGCCCGCTCTATCACTGTGCTTCCACCTGCATCTCGGGCGAAGCTCGCCGGATGGTCTGCTTCTTTGTTTCCGGTGATGCCGGACATCAGCAAAATGTATTTTAGTCACTGGGAGACTCCAGGAGTGTCTGAGAGAATGTGGAGTGTAAACTTAGATGCGTCAATTTCAGGAGAGTATCAGACCTTAGGAGGGCATTCCGGCTGGCCTTTAGAGTAACTGGGATCTCTGATGACTGCTACAGGAGTACCATGGGAGTGATTGTGATAGGTTTGGGAACACCTCGGAGCACCGGAGAGAACTTTAGGTGCACCTGGGAGCACCTGGGAGCCCTGGTGATAGGCCTGGGAGCGCCAACGACAAGCCTGGGAGCACTTGGGTGGGGCGGCGTCAAGTCTGGGTGCGGCGGCGACAAGTCTCGGTGCGGTGGCGACAAGTCTGGGTGCGGCGGCGACAAGTCTGGGTGTGGCGGCGACAAGTCTGGGTCCGGCGGCGACAAGTGTGGGTGCGGCAGCGACATGTCTGGGCGCGCCGACGACAAGCCTCGGAGCGCCAGCGACAAGTCTGGGAGCACGTCGAATCACAGTAGAGCAGTCTGGGAAAAACAACATCTTCTTTGGGAACGCTGCTGGTGCGCCTGGAAATCATAGCTACTACATATCGTTCAACGATTGTTAAAACTCATGTATTCAGTTTGTATTCTCATCTAAGTATCTATATAGCTACCGATCTACACACGGTATATCTGGATTGGCTGCAGGCGGCGCTTGAGAGCAATTTGAGGTGAGCCTGAAAATGACGATCGAGTGAACTCAGAGATACACTACGAGGCCGTGATCGAGCGACATTGGAGATACACTTGGAGGCCGTCATCGAGTGAACTTAGAGATGCACTCTGAGATCGTGATTGATGCACTTGGAGGCGGTAATCGAGAGTATCAGGAGATACACTTGGAAGCCGTGATCGAGTGAACTTAGAGATGCACTCCGAGATCGTGATCGAGGGGATTGGGAGACGCACTTGTGGAGGCCGTAATCGAGTGAGTTTGGAGATACACTTGGAGGCTGTGATCGTGCGAGTTTGGAGATATGCACTTGAAAGCCATGATTGTGCGAACTTGAAGGCCGTGATTGCGCGAGTTGGGAGATGCACTTGGAGGCCGTGATCGAGTGAGAGGGCAGGCCGTAATCGAGTGAGTTTGGACGAGTACTTCGAGATGGTTGATGGATGGCGCACCGGGTGCTGAGACTGTATTCATCGGTTAGTTAACTCACAACTGTGGGAATGTGACAAGGTGACTTTACCTTTGAGCTCTCATGTAGAGCTGGCTGATGGCAGTCGATCGTGTAGGGAGGCACTCCGGAAGCTGAAGCTACATTCCGGGGTCAACTCGTAATCATGAGAATGCAGGGAAGACAAACAATCTTGGGTACTTGGTGTATGTTGTACTTGGTGTATGCTGGACTCGGTGTATGCTGTACTCGGTGTATGCTGTACTCGGTGTATGCTGTACTCGGTGTATGCTGTACTCGGTGTCAACTCATGATCATGACATGGAGAGATAGAGAGGGATAACTTAACTTTGTATTCTGTAATGATTTTAGAGTTGTGGATGAGAAAGAAAGAGATAGGGGATGACAATGAGAACGATGTGGAGGATACGAGCGGATATGAGAAATCAGGGGTATGACTTGCCTGATTGGGTTGGGAAGACCTCGTATCGGTGTAATTACACTCCGGATTGGGACTCGTACCTGCTGTACTGGGGATGGTAAATTGACTTGCACACGAAATTCTCTTAAGTCCCAGTTTCTCATGATGATTTCCCCCATCTGCTCCCATCTCTCTCATTCTCGTCCTCAAGTCTACCATCACCTAAGAACACGAAGTTAAGTCATCGCTCTGTATCTGTCCATGCCATGATCAAGAGTTAACACCAAGTACAGCATACACCGAGTACATCATACACCGAGTACAGCATACACCGAGTACAGCATACACCGAGTGCATCATACACCGAGTACAGCATACACCGAGTACAGCATACACCGAAGTACAGCATACACCAAGTACTGCATACACCGCGTAATGCATCATCCCAAGATCGACTGTCTCCCGCTCTCATCTCTCTGCAGACCATGTTGTTCTCAATTCTCTACATTCCGACAATCACAAGTGAACCAATGAATTGAGTCTCAGCTCCCGTCGCGCCTCCCTCCCGAACTAACGCCTCCAGATTGACCGCCTCCAAGTGCTTCTCCAATCTCGCTTGATCACGGCCTCCAAGTGCATCTCTAAACTTGCTTGATCATAGTCTCCAAGTGTATCTCTAAACTCACTCGATTATGGCCTCCAAACTCGCTCGATCACAGACTCGAAGTGTATCTCTAACCTCGCTCGATTATGGCCTATGATCTCGCTCAATCACGGCCTCCAAGTGCATCTCCAAACTCACTCGATTATGGCAACCAAGTGCATCTCCAAACTCGCTCGATTACCGCCACCATGTGAATCTCCAAACACGCTTGATCACAGCCTCCAAGTACATCTTCAAGGAGCGACGGCGGGTGTACGGAGATACAGGGGTAACGGAGGTGCAAAGAGTGACGGGGAGTATATATTCAGTAGACCCCGGAGTAGATAGACATCATCTCATTTCCAACTTATCTTATCATACAATGAAAATACACTATCTTTCCCAACTTTTTGGTCTCACTCGCTCTGTCCACGATATCATGGATCTACACAATTGCGTGGGATCCTCAATGCCGGGTAGTATCATATCTTCTCACCCAATTCCTACGCTCCTTGAACCAGAACTGCTCTTTCTCTTGAATTCCCTGTGGATGTCGCGAGAGGTGCGGCAGAGTGTTGACGATGGGCTCTCTGCCTCCGAGCTCCATCGTTTCGACGCAACGGCCTCCAAATGGTGCATCCCCAAAAGTTTTCTCAATGGGCGTGGCCTGGTGATCCTCCAATTATGCTAGAGTACCATCTGCGGCCAGATTGACTATATGTATATATAGAGAGAGACTTAAGTAATGCATGCCATATTATGATGTAGCGAATATTGTGACTGTAACAATGATGAATATGATAAGACGAAATGCCTTGTGGTTATTTAAGAACCACTGCTCTGAGAATATGGCATCAAGTCTCCTGCAGAGCTGCGCAGCGGTCTCAGCTTCTCTTGAAGTCTCCCGCAGATCTGCACAGAGGTCTCAGGAGCTCCAAAATTTGACTATCCTAGATGGAGCATCCTGAATGCCCCTCCATAACTGCAGGTGCTTTCAGGAGCACCTGAGAATGCTCTTGCAGAGTCTGAGAGCACTTTGCTTAGCTCCAGGTTGGTCTGAGAGCGTCTGGAAGTACTTAGAAGCACTGGTAAGGTCGCCCTAAGTGTCTGGGAGGATTGCGTGCGGCTTCGGGACCGAATTACATTTTGCTGATGGAGTGTCCCGGGACCCAGTGGATCTCAGTTGCAATACCGTGGGCAAGGAGACTCTGCGCCCTTCTGCTGATCTGCCTCGCCAGTCGCTGCCCTGGGCCCGGCTCCAGGTGTGCTGTGCATCCGATTGCAGCCTGTGAGTCGCTGAAGACTGCCATCATCTTCACTGCATGCTTCTGCAATGTTTCACTGTTCTTGATCGCCACGTCAAGCGTGAGTCCAATCGCCCACAGTCTGGCGTCAAAGATCTCCAGTGATTTCCGTGTTTACACACTGCTGCTGCTCCCACTCGGCCAGCGTCTGAGTGCGATCTATCTGTCCGCCACATCGAGACCCCTGATCTGATTTCGGCTTCATTCGCTGTTGCCCAGCGCTGGGCGGCGCTTGTGGCTGTGGTGGTGTTGTGCAGTATGGTGGTCCTGACCACTGTTTCCTTGCCCGGGGCCAGCCTGTTCATGCCTTCAGTTGTCTGGCCATGCCCATGCTCTTTCCTGACTACTCTGCATATCGGTGCACCAGAAGAGTGGTTTTGGTGTAGCTCCTTTACCTTGCTACTGGATGCGTTTTCTTGTCATGCTGCGAATTGCTGTTGTCTGCAGTCTACGATTACCGGGGCGGGTGTAAGCCCTTACTCTCTTCTTAGTGCTCCCCGCAGGGTCGTGGGCAGTGTGCCCAGAATGGACCTGTCTTGTCGATTGAGGAGGAGTTGGAGGTCGTCTCGCCTGCCTACTTCTCTGGGATCCCACCACAGGTCACTCCCATATAGTGCCACCACTTGGATGCAAGCCACTTGGACAGCCCTTACGCTCTCAGAAACAACACTGTATGGCTTCGTAAGGGTTCGGAGTCCAGCTTCTGCTGCCCTGGCTTACTTCACGCATCAGGTGTGCTGCCCCTTGAATGTTCGATGTACATCCATCCAGACGCCCTGCCAGCGTGTCACCTGTGTGTTGTATCATATGAACCCATTTCTGACTCTTATCTTTGCTGTCAGTTTTGACTGATAGTACCTTCCAGTTATTTAGTAACACATTAGCTCTTGTCTTGTAGTCTTCAACTAGGGTGCCACCTACATATCATGTATAGCCCAGCCATTGTTAATCATTGCAACGAGGTGACTTCCGGTTTTTTCAGCATATTGTATCTTTGCCTGCTCCTTGTGTTAGCAACAGTTCCGGACCGTCACTTCAGGTCCGGGTCCGAGTCAGAACTGAACCATTGCCAAATTGGCGGTCCGGGTTGACAATACACCCGAACCATCAATTTGGGTCCGGTTCAATGCACATCTCCCAACCTGTCAGACTTCGGCTGGTTGTATGTAAGTCGCCCAGCAGGTCCAACTGTAGATTCTATTAATGCTCTTGTTGTTGCGGTTTGATGATAGTATCTTATTGAAATTATGCATTCAGCTGCCAATAATCTATTGTTGCATGTTGTGCAGTGTGTGATATCGATTATTTTGGAATCCGTAGTTTTCCTTTCATATGTCATATTTTTGCCTACAAAGGCAGTCAATAGTTCTGTTATGCGCTAAAATATCCGCGCAACGCCTTGATAACCTAATATGCAAGACCAAAAATTGTTGATGCTCAGTTGACGCTCATTTTCATGATGGGGTAACGTATATGTTATACACTGTTTCCTATGAAAAGGCTGCCAGCACATCGTATATAAATAACTGCCATACAGCGACACTTAGATTAGCCAAGATGCAACACCAAAAATCATTGACGCTCCATTGACACATATTTTCAGGATCGGGCAGGGAGCATGTAGATATTGTTTTTGCCCCTAAAGGTGGCCAATATCTCATTTATGGATGTTTGCAACCAATCGCCACTTAGGTTACCCAAGATGCAAAGCCCAAAATCATTGAGGCTTGGTTGACGCTCATTGTCAGATTGGGGAAGGGACAGTGTCATTTGCTATTTTGCCTATACAGGCTGCTAATAGGTTGGTTCTGCTGAGTAGCGACCAAATCACATGTCAATTACCGTACTTACAAGACTAATAATCGTTGACACTCCGTTGATGCTCATTTTGAATGCAGCCGCACTGTCAAGTTGAAAGTTTGAACAGGACGCTTTGACGACCTCTTCTGCATCAGCAAAAAATATTTCCGTCCAGGCGGAATGGCTCAGTCAGAGTGGATACACTCTGTCAGAGCTGTTAGAGACACCCCAGGGGCAGATTACTCCACGCCCAGCGTAAATACCACACATCATATTTCATATCGCCCTCTGATCGCTGTTTCACCATTTCCTCGCTCTGTCCATCTGCTATGTTAAACAAACACTTGGGCATTGGGGCCAACCATGACCATACATCAGAATGGATTGATTGGGTACGCGCTTGCATTGGAATTGCAATGCGATGGGTGACATTGCGTCATGTTCCTTCTATGTGCGTGCAAAATGGAATTCTGTCTTTACTAATTATACACAGCATTCGAAGTCGCCAGATGTATGTGGCCATTGACAATCCTTCGCTCGTTCAGTCCATCCCATGTTGTACTACTGGTAGCTATCTCTGGAATTACGTGTGCGCAGCCGACGATGTTTCCCACTCGGAAAACTTGCAAAGCTATGTCTGCCCGTGCATTTCTCACTTGTACAACTTTCGAGACGGGATCCAAGTTACCTGAGTTTTCAGGTATTCTGGTGAGCGCCATGGCTACCCAGTACTCAACAAAACCTCCATCCTCGTTTAGAATCTTGATTGTGAATAGTCGTTGCAGTTGCCATGGGAGACTCCCATTCAGCGCGCCATAACACCTCCCCTGGGGTTGCTTTACCCTCACACAGTCGTTCTGTCGATGCCCTCGGCGCCAGCTCTGGCTTCCTGTTCATCGACACATCTGGGATACACGTTCACCATCTAAACCGTCAACTTGAACTTAAATACCATCGTAAATTCAGAGCTCCATTGTGTGCAGTTGTTCATCTGATATATACGTCTCATTACAACTCTTATGCTTGATAAACTCCTGCGTGCTGCTGTATATTGCAACATGGTGTGTTGCACGATGCATATTGTCGAGTAATGCTCTGAAGTCTTTGATCATAACGTCAGGATGCTTTGCATCACAGTGGTTTAGGAGTCCTATGAATTCGGGCTTCGCATATAACTGGGAGCTCAGGGGGGCAGCCAGATTAGCATCAGAAGGGAAGACTTTGTAGGCGGCAGTGCTGGTTTCCCAATGCTGAGCGAGGGCTTGGAGATTGAGCCGTCTGATTTCGAAGCAGAGAATGCGATGTTGAAAGATGATTACTTGTGGCAGGTAGTTGAGATTTTGATTGGAGGCGTTGCAACCGTCCTTGAGGTTCCTTTTATGTGCTTGTTAATGTCTCTCGGCAGAATACTGTTGCAAGTCTCCGTATCGATGAATCTGTTGGGCTCAACAAGACATCAAGTGGATCTTCGGAAAGTTGAAGTTGGCATCCAACTCCTTGGAAATGTCTATCTCATGGCTGATATAATCCTGCCAGGTGTTCATTTCGCAACGCTTCTTGGATGGCGTCCAAGTTTCAGCATTTGTTTCTTCATCTGCCTTTCGCTTCTTCACAAGTTCCGTTCTCAGGGCATTGGCTTGGGCCTTCACCTTTTTGCCAGCTTGCCCAGGTCAGAAAACATCTTTGATGGTGTGAAAACGATGCTAGGCATCTTCCATATATCTCAATGATGCATCGTCATGGGATTTATATCGAGCATACATATAGTATTCTAACAATGCCCTTGTGCACTCAATTGCACGATCAAACATGGGACGCTGAGCGGGGCTTCCACCTCTTAGAGACTGGGTTACAACTCCAAGCAGGTACTAGCTCATTTCCTTCATCTCGTTCCCATTCCATTGAGAAACTTCCTTATATGACCTGTTTTTTGGTGTGAGGTCGTGGAAAGCAGCCACCAATAACCAGATTGAATTGTACTTGTCGAGCCGTTCATGTGTCTTCATGAAGTGGAAAATCCCCTTCTGGAGGTGATCAAGCATGCTGATCTGCATTGTATGGAGGAGGTTGGGCTTAGGGAGGTTGCTCCCGATACAGGGAATATGTCGAAACACGTTGAATCCTCGGTGAACATGGCGCAACAAGAGTTTGGCATCAGCTGCCTTGGTGTTTGCATCTCTGAGCGTTCTATATAGGTTGTGATCCCACCGGGGGTGTTGCTTGTCAGGAGGCACATATTAGGGGTTCTCCCATGATAGAGGTAATGGTACTTGTGTTTATCGCAGAGGGTCTTACATCATCCTGGGAAGATGTACATAATGCTAGACCTAGATAAAATGAGTAGTCAGTTCAAGGATGCTTAGCGGGATTCCAGCGACGCCTTGTGTCGATTTCATAGCAATACTTCTTGCTAGCGGATTCATTGAGAGTTCACGATACCGTAACGGTAAAACTGATTTGATGATGCAATAACCTTGGCCTGTTGTAAGCCTTCAGGGCTAATGATGCCAGTTATTTCTTACCACATTCACCGAACTATTTAGGTGGGACTAGACAGGTCGACAGCAGTTATTGCGACTGACGTGTCAGGCAGACGATAGCCAATATGCAATTATGTGGGATCTTCAGCCGTTTCCCCAGTTGGAAGCGGAACACCTTGGGCACTCCCCGGTCAGTGAGAATGGTCTCGACTTTAGCATGGCATGTCTGATTGATTGTGACGTTGGGTAGAGTCAATAAAACCCTGTGAAAGTATGAGAGGTTAATGGTCAAATCAAATGTTGACGGAGCAGTGGTGAGCGGCCGCGCAAGGCTCCGAAGCAGATAAACAAAATCGCCTGAATGGTGAGGTAGCGTCTGTATCAATAGCAATCTGTTCAAAGCTCTCCAAATAACCACGCAAGGCGAGGAGAGGTTTCAACTCTCAGACAATACCAGGTGTGAGATATCTAAGTTGAAGTAACCGTCTGATTACATCGTATTGCGGATGATGGCCCCAGAAGGGAGCATAGTGCTTTTAAACCAATCACTCAAGAATACGATAACCTTTGGGAGGCATGGTCATTATCAAGACAGATTAAAGCTCATTTGGAGCACTCTAAGATAAGACAGATGAGATCATACCACTTCCAGTTGATGATGATGGCTCTGTGGGAGAGAGTAACTCTTTAAAACCCATCATGCGATAAGGGAAAGCTATAATGAGATAACAATGCTCAGGCATTGGAAAGGACAGCTGAACAAGCACGAACAATTCCTACCTGCGAAAAAGAAGCTGAAATTTTATTCAGTTTTCAGTTCTTATTATTATTATTTATTATCCACGAGTATAATAGTATTATCTATTAGGATTGTATGCGGTTCCCCTGCCCCATGAGAGAACACAAATTTAATAACGAATACGACGCTATACTGTGTCCATTTTCTTTACTGTTAGATTGCTTCGGGAAAGAAGATCAACTATTTGCCGCACAGTATATTTGGTGGCTGGCGAGTATAATTCAGTTTACTGAGATACTGATCTACTATCGAGATTATAAAGTGTATACTTCCGATTACGTTAAGAATCTGGTAGTAACACCTTTAGCGGAGAATAGGAAAGTATCCCCAAAATCCGAGATATCGGTATTGGATATTGAGAAAGACGATAGTCAAGGCGATCCCGACTATAGCAGTGTTCTCTGAAAGGCAAAGGATATTACCTGCTCTCGATTAAATACGACCCGCTCTGGGAAAGTCTTTAAGAATACATGGGTTAACTAATGTAATGCTAAACTGAGAAGCATATTTGGGAAGCAGAATAAACAGGAACGAGCTAAGACTCACATCCTTCTTGAGAAAGGCACTTTAACAATTGAGGGAGATTACGCTTAAGATGTAATATTGCCGATAGTATCTGAACGCCAGATTTATCAAGGAATTAGGATAAGGGATTTGTGAAGATATGTGTCAATTTAGATTGCACTATCAACAGGCAAGATATTACCGCCCCATTTAATCACCAAGATTAATTATACTACTACTCTATACGACATACATTAATCACCGAGATTAATTTTATAAAGTACATTCATCCATCATCAGATTAGATTATATGTACTGTTAGTATTGTATCACACCACAATACGATTGAGTGGCTATCCATCTGATAGCTTGTAATACGATTATATATGTTTGTCCTTGTTGCGTTTACGATCTGTATAGGCTGCCAATACATTTCGTCTGGAGATACACGTAAGAATTACAATAAGAGCCACGGCCTTGTACCTAGTCGTTACTAAACCCGCAAGTGGCTTAGATGTATTGTTACTTCAGTGAATGCACCACTGTAACAGCACATAATCTCCAAGTTCATTTGTTGGGCACTCGCACCAAAAACAGACATGCCGCTTGAAATGATGTAGGTCGCTTTACTGTGGGCAATCTGCAAGCCATGCTGCTAAAGCCGGTTTGTAATGCCTGAAGTTGCCACCTGCACAGAGAACGTTGTAATACCTGCTCCTGGTGCTGGGTTATTGTTTGAAGGTGAGTGGCTGGAGTACCTGCCGGAGTACTTCGTTCAGCACCTCACAGTTTGTTTGCCGCTGCTCATCCACCCTCTTCTGACGAATCTTGCAGTTCTTGATTGCAATCAGTTGGAGAGCGACCATGACGAGGCTGTGCGTTCAGGTCATCTGGCGGATCTTCGACGATAGATTGCTAATTGTCATATATACAGGTAACTCTATCTTGTCACCAGCAAAATTTGAGAGATGTGTTCTGTCGGACATGAAGATCAAGGGAACCAGTGCATCCCACACTGTGAGTGTTTTCTCAACGTCAATTAGCACGTGATTATCCTAGAGTATCTCTCCTTACCTGTGTCTCCCACCACAAGTCCGCAGTGTGCATTTCGGTATTGAGGTGTTTCGGTGGTGTCTTGCTGCGATAGCAACACTCAGGGGCCTAAATGAGATACTCAGTGTAGAATGGCTGCCGCATCAACCATCTCATGCTTTTGATGACGTCTCGACTCCAGAATTTGAGAGGGCGTTGGTGATTATCATTCCTTCTCATATCCTCCCGAGTGTGTTGTTCGCACTCCCCGTAAGCCTGATCATCTGGCATGCTAGCCACGAGCTTCTGGACGCTATCCCCATTTTTGAACATTGGGAAATGCAGAGCATGGTTTTCTTCCATCAGCACATTGTCATAGTACCTCTTCATGCCCATCTTCTTGATCCAACACTGGATATATATGTACTCTTCACGTGTCGCAAATGGGTAGATGGGATTATTGTGTAGGTTCATCTCAAGGCAACCCTGAGCGTCGCGTTCACATTGCTCAGCAATGTAATCGCTCAGCGGAGGGCCCGCGCCAGGGTATATTTCCGTCCGTGGCAGAGCAGGCGGTGGTGGTTGAGACTCCAAGTCTGCGATGTTTTGAATGTGTTTGAGGTAGTGAAACACGTCTAAGTTTCGACTGAATCTCTGTTAGTGTTAAATTCACCACGCTGAGCAGGTTCAAAGCATCTGGGCACACTGTGAATAGTCAGATTCTTCTGGCGTGCAACTTGAAGGTGTTCAGGATGGTGTAATTTGATATGTTTAAGTCGCCAGCTAGCTGAGGTGAACTTCTTTCGGCATGAAAATTCGGGGCAAAGGAAAGGGGTCTTCCCTGGCATTGTTAACGACATGCGAGGAGTGGAGTATACACAGTAGAAAGGGATGAAAGTTGGTGAGGGGCCTGAGCAGCCTCGTGTGTAAGCTCATTATACTCTCAGCTAACTGCTTGAGCCTTAACACCACCACAAGGAGGTTTCTTACACGCCAGGAGTTGCAAAAATGCTGCCTGCACGACGTCCCACAATACTATGAATAACATACAAACAATTAAATAAAACCAATCCAAAACCCATAAATAGAAAAAACCCTGAGCAATCCAAAAACCTTGCAACGCGTGTAATAATCAATGCCTGAGATAAATAGATTAGAAAAAAGGAAAGGAACAAGACAAGAACCCGACCCTAACCCAAACACAACAAACATCGCCTCCTCTGCAACACGAGGACTGGTTTACTCCTCGCCTACCGAGCCATCCGGGCGCGCCTCTGGGAGAGGGCCATCGGTGAGAGTGACATCAGGAAAAGGGACATCGGGGAGAGGGACATCGGGGAGAGGTACAAGAGGGAGAGGGACATCCGGGAGAGGGACATCAGAGAGACTGTCACCACTGGCCGATTCGATCAGCAGCTGCTGATTCACATCCACATCCAAGGTGTTTCCAGCTGACTCAGCTTCTCGCAATGTTGGCACCGCTGGGGGGAGGTTTTTGTGGCGTCACAAGCCCCAAATACTCTGGCCCATCGAGGGGATGAGTCTGTGGAGTTCATGGTTGTGGGCGATGCTCCGGGGTTTGTGGCCGTGAGGCAGGCGCTGGAGGTTTTGGCTGTGGGGTATGCTCACTCATCTCCTGGCCATGCTCAAGTAGCACAATGGGCTGATTGTCCACCATGGTATCTACATCGTCAGCCGATGTATTAACCATCTCTCCCTGGCCAATCGTCTGAGGTTCTTTGCCATCATCCACATCCTCCTTCTCCTCCTCCTCCTCCTCCTCATCTTCCTCCTCTTCATCGTCACCATCCCTTTCCATATCCACATCGCCATCTAACACAACGCCAGCTGGTGCGTCCACATCATCCTCCATGCGGATATCTACCTCAGGATCAAGTTCTGAGTCATATTCACGGTCCGACTCCTCCGTAGAATCGGCATCATGATCTGAGGAAATTGCCATGCCGGGCAATGCTTCCAGCTCTAAATGTACCCGCTCTAGTTAGCCCTCCGTATCCTAGTCTGCCTCATACATTTCCTTCTGCAACTGCAATGCAACGGCACAAGAGATATCATCTCCTCCTCGGGTTTGTTCAACAGTACCTTTCCCTTTACAGTTTCCATTGCCCTTCCCCCTCCCATCCTCCCTTGCCTTCCCCTTCCCTTTCCCCTTCGCATTCTTTGTACCCTTCCCATTCCTGGTTCCTTTCACACCTCCATACGTGTCCTCCACACCCTCCCCGTTGTCATTGTTGTTGCCATCGCTATGATGGCTCGTTCCACCGCTCGGCGCTCCCCCAGGTTCCGCCCAGTTCTCATCATCATTATCCTCGTCAATCATCTCATCCCAAATCCATGGTCTACCGGCCAGGAAGTCGCCTGGCTTGTACTGCCGGCAGCTTGGTAGCTCAATGATTGCCCTGAGATCATTGCTACCGTACCAAGAGAAATGCTCGCCGGTGCGTTTAACCATCCCCAACCTGGTTCTCTGCAGATTGGAGAGATCAACTTGATACCCGAAAGCATGGGGGTTGTCCCACCTCCAATAGTTCATTTGGTTGTGGGTGTTGTCAAACATTTACCCCATATATCAGCCGAGGGCCGCCCACCACTCCTGGAAAGGGGAACACCTGCAGCTGCGGTGCGGCTACATTAGCTGGAATTGTGAAACTCCGTGAGTCGTGACTGGATCAAGAAAGATTATATCTTCAAAGAGGTCCCACGGCCTCTCATCCTTGATGCGGCAAACATTGTATATGCGTATGAGTCTACGGATGTGTTCTGAGGTGAATCCCTGTATATGGTCCTGATTCAATGTCAGGCATCGATTTATAACCGATGTCGGCGATTTTCCCTTAGCAGTTGTCTTCCTCTTTCCTTGGCGGCTCCCCTTTGGTGCCATCACTGCGAGTTGAAAATGAATCAACACCGGACACTTTAGCATTATGATACAGTTGAATGCAGCGGAAGGAACCCCAGAGGGAACGTACCAAGTTGTGTAGGTGATCAGGTGTGTTTTGGAACGAAAGGTGTTGTTTTGTGCGAGTCACACGATGTCAAGAGAGTGCAGGATGCTGGCGGTGTGTTTAATATGCGAGGAATGGAGAATGGAGGTGAAGGCGGGAAGAAGGGATATATATACTTGAGTTCCTGCGATTTCTTGGTTCAACTTGTTTTGTTGGTTAACCAACACAAACCAGCCCAGCATTCTTCTTGCACAACCACCAGGCACCTCATGAATGAAGAGAGTCGAAACGCGATTTAGTACTCTTGATGAGCACGGTATACTACGCGGGTGGTTGCTTCTGCATCACTTAGCAGTTTTACCGCTCAGACCTCATGCATCTCGGAGCAAACAGAGTAGCTCTCATGTTTTCCGAACAGTGCAATCATCCAACACCGCTACAAATGCGTAGCGGTGGGAAAAGCACACCCACATTCTGTCATAGGATTGGGAATACGTCATTATTCGCTGTGCGATGCTTTTAACTCTGCCAAACCGGGATTTGCACCTGGACGTTCAAGATATACACAATCAATTATTCGAAGTATTGTCCCAAGAACAAGTGAATTACTATGATATTCGCGCCAAGATGGCATCACCACCCTCCAAGCGGTGCAAATAGACCTTCAGACGTTGCAGTAACAGTGAAACTCAATGCTGAGTTCAATCTGATGGCAGCTAACCTCATAATTGAATGCTTTTCAAGGGATCTCGTCACTGAGTATTGTCAGGGTTTTGAGTCTAGCACGGTCTACACTGCGCCTCTGTTTTTTGTCAAATCACTTCATGGTCGCTCAAATAGGAGTCTACCTTGCCCACCGTTGCATACGCATGCAGAGGAAATTATTCCTACCTGCTTAGCGTCAAAAATCTATATCGGACTATGTCTTCCCAAAGCCCTCACCCAGACATGACTCCGGTCGTATGAAATGTTCGAAGTGTTGCTATATGTCAGAATCAACAAAAGCGTAGGCCTTCGCGGAATTCTCAACTTCCGCCTGGTACCAGATGAATTTCCATACCGGCTGCCAAGAGTGATACCTCTCAAGGATGGAGTTTCTTACCCTGTACAATCCAAGGTCAGAACACCACCCCCTCATCTTCACTAAACAATTCTGGCGTTGCAGATATCAGTCAATGTGTGACTTCGAGCACATCTGCTACACCCTGATTGTCAATAATTACTCCAACCACCATGCCAGGTACAAGCAGTCGTAGCACACCTCCACCCGGCGGATCCTTACAGACAGACACAACGCGTCACGTTGTATCCAGCCCCGCATCCGGCATTGCTAGCACTCCCACTCCTCTCAGCGGTCTTGAAAACCTGCCTACCCCCATCCCTAAACGAGAAGTCTGCAAGATCATTACAAATCCACTGTGAACACGAGCTACAGAGAAGAATCTGAGACTAAGGTAGTGTTACCAACGGTTCCATTTTCGGACCATTTCTACTAGAGTGGTTTAGGGAAAACCCGGAACTGGTCGGTTCGGTTCCAGTTTTTCCCAAATGGTTCCCTCAATCACGTCCACCGATATTGATCAGAAAATTTGGAGCTTGGTATGTCAAATATGCAGCTTGCAATGGTGCATGATTTGGTGGTCTCCAATGTTCGATATCTTGAAAACTCAACAAGTGGTTGTCAATATGCAGTCATTTTTGGTTCCAAAATGGTGTGTTTGCGCCACCAGTTGCTGAGTTTTCATGATATCGATAATTAGAGACAACCAAATGAGGCGCCCTGCATAGTTGCATATTTCACTGATGAAGGTCTTAATTGTGTGATCAATATTGGTGAACTAAATTGGGTTGTTCGCAGAAAAAATCATCGATTTTCGATGTGCTAAGGCCGTTGCCACGCAGACCAATACAACCGGCCGGTTCTAAATATGGAACTGCTGCTAACACTAGACACAGGCAGTGGCAATTGCGACTGCAGGTGGTGTCTACACCATGATCAATGGACTCCGGCAGTTGCCGCATCCATCGATTCGGTCACTCAGATATGACGCATCTTGCATTGGCAATGGGTAGACTCCTGGAGCTCTACATGTGGAACAGACGGCCATTTAAGAGTGCAAGCGACTTGGAGATGGTGAGTTACGCAACGCAATGTGTTGTGAAAGAATTAGCTGAAGCCCCACACTGGCAGATAATAGAGACATACTGGAATACCGCTATGCAGCAAAACGATATTTGGTCCACAGCATTCGAGGCATGCACAAAGAAGGTCATGAAAGAGGTATGCTGAAGCAACGGCCCACATTGGATATTACATGCTCAAACCGGTACCAGGTTCGAGCACAAGTTGATAAGGTTAAATCCCATTTCATTCAATCAGCAAGGGACAATCTAGCAGAGCTGTATGATATCCACCGCTTTAAATCCACCACAGAGCATTTGGAATTCATTGATTCCCTTCTGGCAGACAATATGAATCTTGTGGCTGTACAAGAGTGTGTGCAAGGTGGTGTATGTGGCCCAAATCCAATGCAGACAGAGTTGAAAGCTGCTAACGAATGGCTAGTGTCCACTTTACTTCCAGGCAGAAGCAATCCGGCGGTTTATCTTCATCAAATTTCATCATCAGGCAAATACCCCTGGTAAGTATGCTGATGCACTGTATAATTCCATGATTGACGACAAGGAGAGTCATATACCCTCGCCACTGATCATGTTTACCTGCACTGCATTGCGCCATGCTCTCCTGGAGTGGCAACAGAACAAAGGTGTTCATCCAAAAGCTTCCAAGTCAAAGCTGAATGCAGACAGACCTGATTGCTCGAACTACTTCAACTACAAGAATGATCGTGGTAAGATCGCATCCTGCTGGGCTGTTCTGGGTCGCAAGTTGTTAACCTCGCCTGGCGTTGCAGGCAGGTACACATTCTTGATGACTACCTGGAACTCACTACCGGAGAGCTACCAACAGAGGTTGTATAAATACACTCTTGCCAGAGTCAAGTATCAGATCCAACAGGCGGAGAACCCAATGCCTTCAGTGGAGATCAGCGTGGAAGCAGCGCGTGGTGACAATGCTATTCTTCTTGACTATGTGACCTCTGAAGTGGCGCTTGAGGAACCTGAGATCAGAAGCACTGACCCAAACATTCCGATAGACAACCATTCCATGGCTGAGGTGGAAGAAGCATCACAAGCCAATGATGGGTCAACGCAGAATGTAGTGGACTGTGAGCATTGTAGGTTTGACCTCGGAACCAGCAATGTCGATCGGTAGGATGGTGAGGATGGCAACGATGTGGACGAGGAGGAAGAAGCATCGCAAGCCGAGGATGGATCAACACAGAATGTGGAGGACTGAGGGCATAGTACTCGATAGTGTGAAGATTGAACAGTATATTTCAGACGTGTAAAATACAATAATGGCAAAGGAAATGCAACAGCAAGCGATGTATCTGAAGCGAAGACTGCATAGTGATAAGTGACAACATCCCAAAACTAAACATATATGGGGAAAGTGCGGCAGCCGATAGATAGCAATAGCGGGGAGGTAAAATGTGGCACTCGGCCGGAGAAAGGCATAACCAGCGCCAGGTGTTGTGTACATAGCTAAAGCATAACTGCAGCCTCTGAGAACAGTTTAACACATGTGCTGTTCTGATGGTGTGTATACATCACCACCTTCCGGGTGCAAAGTAAAGGAGGTATGGATTCAATGCAACCGGTCATCTGAGCGACGGGAAGCGTGTATTTCTCCCTCAAAGTGTAGGATGTTCCGTCAGAGGCGTCAGAGCCGACCGGAACCCCCGGGTGTTTCTGAAGGAATCTAGGGTTGTTGCTGGTGTTAGCAACGGTTCCAACCCGCTAGAACGGTTCCGGGTTAGGGTTGGAACCGGAACCAAACCGTTGCAACAGGCTTTACCACATGAAAACCCGGACAGTTGCAATTGGGCCGGTTTTACCACCAAAAACCCAGCATTTCAACATCACAACTTTGGCTCCAAATAAGTATTTGAGTTCTGATCTTATCGTGACATGATCATTACTTAGATTGTGCAGTTCTAACTGCTGTTTCACCTCCCAATCTCAGATTTGTGATCTGACCAATATTCATCGAGTCGCTATCAAAAACCCACCAATTTCGCTTAAATTATGCTCATATTTCACAACCACTGAATGAATGTTGGTCGGATCGCAAATCTGAAAGCGGGAGGTGCAACAGCAGTTAGAACTGCACGATCTACCTACAGATCATGTCATCATACTATCATAACTCAAATACTTAATTGAAGCCAAAGTTGTAGGAACCCCAAAGTTGGAACAGCGGGCCGGATCCAATCCAGCCAAAAAACCGCAGGTTCACGTCCAGTCCATGTAACAACCCCGCCAAGACACAGTGGGTTGGGTCTTTGGCCGGGTCTGGAACCAAACAAAACCAAACCGCCGGTCAAAACCCGGACCGCTGGCGGGTTACCCTGACCAATTGCTGATACTAGTTGTTGCTGATGTGTATCTGAAATGTAACCTACGGCGGTCATTTGCTTGTTTTAAGCACGAGATTCCGTCTGTGTAGCACATACGTTTCTGGCTGCCCTGCCACATCTCCAAAAAGTTGTGGACCTTGGCTATTCTGTGAACGACATCTGCTCTGCCTCTCTCTTCATTTCCGAGTCATTATCAGTGTTTGAGGTATCCAATGCTGGGCCATCACCTGCCAATAACCCATCATTGGCTTGAGAAAACTCCATTACAAAAACTTTTTCGCGAACAGTCCTGCCTGTGATTTTTGACTGCCTCCAGCCGATCACATCCCAGCCAAGGGAAAAACTGGCCTCCACTCCAACACCATGTTGTCCGATAGAGAATATGTTGCGCGCCGCATTAGAGAGATCAGAGTACGTTGAGCGCATTTCTTCTTGCTGGCACCACCATTCGGTGATATCCGGGATCCAATATGTACTGTTAATCTCCATAGGGTCAGAGTGGTAAGCATTATGATTCGGATTAATTTGCCCCCAGTTCTGTGGTAATTCAGATGGTGGGTTCAAATAGATCCTTGGGGCAATCAGTAAGGGTGCTGCGTGATCGCTTTGTCAGGTGGTCGTTTCGGCCACATCTATAGGCATCAGGTAATCTTCATCATTGCGGGACAAAGCATAACGATCGGAGGATGATTGACCAGATCTTGAAGCCATTGCGGGAGAGGAAAGAATGTTGGTCTGTACGCTTTCAGGTTTTATGACAGGCAAACGTCAATGTTTGGCGCAGTATTTGTTCTCCACATACTTCAGAAATGCCTCTTGGAATTAGGTAGTGTAAGAAGTCTCATCCTCAGGATTAATATCCATTCCCTTGTTCTACTTCCTAAATGATCGCTACTTATGGAAAGGATCAAGTATATGTGGCGAAATGAGAAACATACCTGTCATAGGAGTAACTTCAGTATAATCTTTGGACCACTTCTGGCGTGCAAACTCCATGGCAAAGAATAAGTCTTCCTTCCATTGAGTGATCTTCTCAGCCAACTCTCGCATAAAGCCATCCTTATGATCGAACATGTCATTGTAGACAGTAATGATGTGATTCAGAGTAACCGTATGCCTTTTTGACATCCAAAGCATCCAGTACTGGAATGGCCGAAACACTTCCATGACATACTTGATGATGGTCCATTCATTGTGTGTTGTGTAGACATCAGCAAAAATATAGATCGGTCCGGAAGCCACACGCAAACCTCCCAGATACTCCGGTTGACAGCACCAGTGCTTTTCAGTACATCCAGATGCTCCCAGGCCCCTGCAGCTAAGCAAAGTGCTCTCAGACTCTACAAGAGCATTCTCAGATGCTCCTGCTAGGAGAGTCAAATTTTGGAGCTGCTGAGACATCTGTGCAGGTCTGCAGGAGACTTCAAGAGTAGCTGAGACCTCTGTGCAGCTCTGCAGCGGACTTTGTGCCGTACTCACAGCAGTGGTTGTTAGTATTATTATATAACCACAAGGCATTTCGTCTATCATATTCATCTTTGATCCAGTCACAATTTTCGCTACATTATACTATGGCATGTATTATCCAAGAGACTCTATACATATACATACGGTCAACCTGGCTGCAGACGGTACTCAACCGTAATCACAGGATCACCTGTTGACACCGATGGAGAGTACATTGGGATGCCCTTGTAGGTAGTGTAATCATTGGGTCAGGGTAACCTGCCAGCGGTCCAGGTTTAGACCGCCAATAAGGTGCGGTTCTGTTCTAGATCCGCCCAAATACCCGACCCTCTGCTTCTTGGGGGGCCAAAACCGGACCCATACCCGCCAACCTGTGGGAGTTTCCGGGTTTGGCTAGACCTGTCTGTTCTAATCGCCGGTTCTGGTTATCAGGTTTTTCTATTTATGGTTGCATTCAGCTATCCTACTGCTAATCGCAAAATGTTCACTGCGGTACGTCATTGTCGTTTTCTGACATATTGGCCGCCTTTATAATCAGAAACACCAGACACACGCTCCCTGACCCATCCTGAAAATGAGAGTCAACAGCGTGTCAATGATTTTTGGTCTTGTATCTAGGGTAATCTGAGTGGCGATTGGATACAGATGTTCATAAATGTGGTAAAGGCCGCATTTAAACCCATAGGAGAAAGCTACACACTCTCTGCCGCATTCTGAAAGTGAACGTCCACAGAGCATCAACAATGTTTGGCCTTGCATCATTGTTAATCGGTGTGGCGATTCGTTACAGACATTTATAAATGACAGATAGGCTGCCTTCATAGGCAAAACAGGAAGCAACACGCTCCCTGCCCAATTCTAAAAATGAGCATCCACAGAGCGTCATCGATTTTTAGTCTTGTAAGTCAGGTAATTGATCAGACACTTGGTCGTTGTAATGCCTACTGAAAGTATTGACCCCCTTGAATATCAAAACTGCCATGTATGACATCGCTACTATCTCCTAAAAATGAGAGTCAATGGATTGTCAACGATATTTGATTTTGTAACTCAGGCAATTGAAGAGTGACTTGGTCGTTCTTATACATAAGCACAGTACTGGCCGCCTTTATAAGCCAACTAGAAAGCGACAGGCTCCCTGCCCGATCTTGAAAATGAGCATCAACGGAGTCTCAATTATTTGTTGTCGTGTAAGTCATCTAACAAGATTGTGAATTAGTCATTGTTATATATAATCGTAGTGTTGGCTGCCTTTCTAGGCAAAAGTGGCAGCTACACTGTCCCTGCCCCATCTTGACAATGATCGTCAACCGAGCGACAACCATTTTTGGTCTTGCATCTTGGGTAATCAAAGTGGCTAATGATCACAGACATCTATTAACTGGGAGTTGGTAGCCTTTATAGGCCAATAAGCAAGCGATGTTCCCGCAACAGCCTCCTGGACAATCACAACTCAATTCATTTTCAAGGTTGCAACACAGTGATTCTGAGTGTTTTAGCCTATAAAACCGGTCTAAACTTCGTATATAGACTTTGACAGCCTCATCGCACGTTGATTAACCATGATACAAGGCCAAAAATCATTGACGCTCCATTGACGCTCATTTTGCCATGGGCGTATCCGCAATATGCAACCATTCACTTTGGCATAGAATATCAGTAATGGTCGTTTGGCAGCTGTTCTATCCTCCTCATGTACATTCTTCTTTATCACTACATTGTTGTTTAATAATGCATATATATCCTTCTAAACATAATTTAAAGTGTCCGCTAATTGTAGATAATGATAATACTCAAAAATCCCGTTCCCTTCAATTAATCCTCGTCTTCACTGTCAGGTTGGCTCAAAAGGCTGCTGTCGTCTGCAAAATGGAAATTACCTCCATTACCATGCATCAGATAGTGTACTAACCGGTGCATGGTCCTCGATCCATCAGGAAATCTGGATTGAAATCTTTATTGCGCTTGCGATCCTTGGCATATGCATCAAGATTGAAAAATTGAGCGTTGGGAAGTGGAGTACGTATATACACATATCTGGGTGCCGCACCTTCTATTTCAGTGCATTGATTTTGCTCACTGTCACCAGGTGGCGCAGGTGGCATTTCGGGCTGAGGTGGTGCTGGTCATGCTGGAGGTGCACCCGTGCCTTTGCATCTCCAGCCTGATGGCGGATTCTTTGCTGTGCCATTTTGGCAAGGAAGGCAGCCATCTGTTTGATTTTCATGAATCATTGCTGGGTGTCTTTCTATCGCTGCCATCAACTCTTTATGCCCAGGAAACTCAAATCCTCGAATCTTCTCTTCACGGACTTCGGCGTGAGGTTTCTTTAATACTTGGTGCATTTCCTCGATCGCGGCACGCAAAAACCCTCCTTTGGCCATTTTGGCCACATTCATGGTGGCAGGGGTTCTCTCCTGATAGTGTTATATGGCACATATTGCAGTATGCTTAGGGTCATCAGGTATGCTCTTTAGCGGGAGTTCATACCAAGCACGTCTCGATTGGATAAGCTTATGGCCTAGCGGATTCATTGAAAGCAAAGTGCTGCGGCAGCTGTTTTGATGATGCAACAACGCGCCAATATTGAACGGATGAAAATCCCGCCGAGCGTGTTGTTTTCAACCAGATTCATCTTGTGGATAGTATGCGGGAGGTAGTCGTGCAAGTAAGTGGGCTCTCTGCTAGTCGGGGCACATCCCGGTCAGGAACAGCTAAGCACATGAAGACTGAGGGGATATGGCGTTGGTACTGCACCAAAAGCGGGCATCATTCATTGATTTGTTTGAGTTGATTCTGCAATGATTAATCTACAGTGATTACGCGCATAAGTTCTACGTTGCCATAGCAGGGGATAAGCAACCTCATGAGACTATGAGTTATTTAAATCAGGAGGATTTAATAACGCAAATGATGTACTGTTGGGCAGGACGGACTTTCCAACTACCGAAAGAATGGAGATACGTTTTGCGAGATGTCAAAGTTGAAGAAGTGGTCTGATTCATGAACAAAGATGATACATGTCCCCCAGGACGCACGAGCACTTCCGGCAGGCGCAAAAAAATAAGACGCAAGGATATCTACCGGGCAATGCCACTAAGTCCCACAGATAAGTAGCTATCATTGAGGGATTTGATCATAGTCTGGAGTGGATTCCGAGAGACTATGAAGAGATCACATTGTTCTGGCAATGAGAGAGACAACCGGCTTGAGATACAGAAGACGGATACCTACCAGCGGAGAAATATCCTTATTTATTATTGCGTTATTATGATACCTACATCTATTATATTATACCTAGAATCTATTAGCTTTGTGTAGCGGCAGCCCTGCACGTTCGATAAGTATTCCTTGTCTGAATGCCGATAACCTTTGAGAACGATAACGACATTATCATATATGCTTTTGAGTGCATCATATCCCATGCAAGAAGAACCCAGCAAATCTTCGTGTCGCAGTGTGTGTGGAGGCTAGCTTCAATTTTTGGACTTGAGCAGGGATTGGTTTCCCATATCGATAAGCTCCAAGGCCAGGATAATACAATATTACAAGATCAACTTCACCGTGAAGTTTCGGCTACCCCTAGGGACCTTGCTGAGGATCGACTAGTGGATCAAGTACTAGATTGCACTGAGCAGTACTTGAGAGAGTCTAAACGATTAAGAGAAATAGCAGCTTTGAAGATTTCCAGGAGAACGACGACTGGTCGAATTAATCGATTAGGGAAAACTAAGAGATCCTTAAGGAGAGTTAATAGGATATCCAAAACCGTTGCGACGGATAAATGGAAAGATGATAGCAAGATTGAAGGGATTGATGATAGTGAGATTTGAAGAAGGAAAGCAGCGAAAGACTGCTTACATTGCGCTTGGCCCTTCGATATGAAAGGAAATCATCGGGTCAAGAATTGTGTCCGACGGATTAAACTAGATAAGGGAACTGCTATATTCCCTAAGGACAAGAACTACCAGGAGCCAACTGAACCTTTAGAGGGAAGTGATCTTTCGGATAGTTCCGATCCCAAAGATAATACAGATTAGGATCTACGGCCATACACCTTAGTATATACGTACATAGGAGGTATTAAGTATAAGTTATTAAGTGTTGTTACCCCTGTAACACATGGCAAGGCGCATGTCAGACTGTTCTAGCTGTACCCAACCTCCCTGCCTTGCCATAGTAGCTGACATGTTGAAAACCTACAAGACATTAGTTGCTGCTTCTAAAAGTGAGATTCGACAATTACCTGGACCATATATGACTGTGTAGCCTCCTCTGAAAGCTTAAAAGCCTGTTTCGCCCACTGCCACGGACATTTATCATGACATTCGTCCGCGAAAATCCGTGAACTTACGACATCATGATACTCGATTTCGCGGACAGTGCGGAAAGATGTCTTGCTCAACCATGGAGGTTTTCCATTGCGGGCAGCGAGAAATAGGTCACGTAGCTCTCTACGTACCCCAGCTCTCCAGGATGTGGTTAGTCATCCGCCGTCTACCTCGATATGGAGTCAGTCATATCCGATTGCATGATGCTTCTTATTTTTGCTCTGTCCGGGTTGACATACTGTTTTAAATCGTGCGTCCTGGGTCATCTTTTCAGTGGCTGCAATTGCAGCATCGCGGTGGACGTACCGGTGTCTGCGTTGCAGCTGTGGCTCAGCTGGTGGCACATTGAACAAAGCGCCTGTCGTTCAGCTTGATTCAGATCCATTCGCACCTGGCTGAGGTGCTGGTGGAGCAATGACTTCATCAGCGACAACCCTAGTTTCCGTCTGAAACACCCGGGTGTTCCGGACGGCTCTGACGGCTCTGACGGAACCTCGTACCCTCTGACGGAGAATTACACGCTGCCCGTCGCCCAGGCGACGGGTCGCGTTGCATAGCAGAACACCTGGGAGCGCCGGCGACAAACCTGGGAGCGTCTGGGAGCAGCTCGAATCACAGTAGAGCATTCTGGGAAAAACATCTTCTTTGGGAACGCTGGTGCGCCTGGAACTCATCGCTACTACTAATCGTGCAACGATTTGTAAAACTCATGTATTCAGGTTGTATTCTCATCTATGTATCTATGTATCTATATAGCTACCAATCTACAACTCAGAGATACACTCCAAGGCCGTGATTGAGCCAGTTTGGACATGCACTTGGAGGCCGAGATCGAGTGAACTGAGAGCTGCACTTGGAGGCCGAGGTCGAGTGAACTCAGAGATGCACTTGGAGGCCGGGATCGAGCGAGTTTGGAGATGCACTTGGAGACTGAGATCG